>ERZ1036420.23-NODE-23-length-273058-cov-97.947458_pt1 | contig 273058 bp, 227 predicted proteins | sample MGYA00514220_ERZ1036420 | MGnify/ENA primary metagenome ERZ1036420 (study PRJEB33795, sample SAMN09464938) | human gut metagenome | host: Homo sapiens | place: USA: Stanford, California | collected 2016-10 | study: EMG produced TPA metagenomics assembly of the...
GGTAGCCGCCGTTTTTAAAGAGTCCCCGCCGGTCTTTATTGACTGGCGGGGATTTATGTATTTATACCCATCCATCATCTTTGCTATATTCTATCTTTTATCTTTATAAAGCCATATATTAGCTTCATTTTAGTTCAATCGGATTCGAATGATTCCTGCTTTTAAAACGTCTTATTCTATCGAAATCATATTCTCTCCTGTTGATTTTCTGTAGTTTGATCTAATTTATTTTCCTTTTCTTTTGTTTTCTCAGAACAAATGCATACTTTTGTAGTGTACTATTGAACTAATACACTTAGAGCCATATATTAGCTCTAACAGCTAAAAAAATAATATTATGATTAAAGTTGAGAATTTATCTTTTACTTATCCCAAATCAAAGCACATGGTATTACACGACTTTTCTTTTTCTTTAGAGGCAGGTCGGGTTTATGGACTGTTGGGACGTAATGGGGCAGGGAAATCAACTCTCCTTTATTTGATGACTGGATTATTGACTCCGAAAAAAGGGAAAATAATGTACCATGATATAAATGTCCGTTCTCGTCTGCCAATGACATTGCAGGATATGTTCTTGGTTCCGGAAGAATTTGAATTACCTTCTATATCATTGAAAAAGTATATTGACTTGAATGCTCCTTTTTATCCAAACTTTAGCAAAGAGGATATGTATAAGTATCTTCATTGTTTTGAAATGGATATGGATGTGAATTTAGGAGCACTTTCTATGGGGCAAAAAAAGAAAGTATTTATGAGTTTTGCTTTAGCTACCAATACTTCTCTTTTATTGATGGATGAACCGACAAATGGATTGGATATTCCGGGAAAGAGCCAGTTTCGCAAATTTATGGCATCGGGGATGACAGATAATAAAACAATTGTGATTTCAACTCATCAGATACGTGATATAGACAAAATGCTGGATTCTGTTATGATCATGGATGAAAGCCGGGTATTATTGAATGAATCGACAGTGCATATATGCGAGAAATTGTGCTTTAAGGAAAGTGATGACCGTAGTCTGATTGATAAAGCGCTTTTTGCCGTTCCTTCTTTGCATGGGAATAGTTTGCTTTTACTGAATGAACACAACGAAGATTCAGATATCAACATAGAACTGCTATTTAATGCAATACTGGCACAACCACAAAAGATTGCTAATTTGTTTCACGCTCAAGAAGAATAGATTATGATAAAGGATACATTTTTTAGTTTTTCTCGCTTTGGAAAATTATGCCGTAAAGAGATTTTAGAGAATTGGAAGTTGTATGTGCTTCAGTTGTTGGTAATGTATTTAATAATGGCAATTATATTGATTTGGTATAGCTATACTGATTATAGTAGTTTTAATATACTTACTAAAACAAATGATTTAAATGTTCATATATTTACGTTGGTCTTTTGGATGTGGTCTTGGTGGGCATTTATGTGCTTGGGAACTTCTTTTGCATTTAAAACCATGAAATGTAAAACAGGTCGTATTACAATGTTGATGATTCCTGCTACTGTCTTTGAGAAGTTTTTCTTTCGATGGCTGGTATATGTGCTTATTCTTCCTTTACTTATTTTTCTATCTATTTGGCTGGCGGATTATACACGTGTACTTTTTTATTCTGCAATATATTCAGAAATACCTTTTATTGAAGTTACTGACTTCAAACACTTTGTTGGTCAGGGAGATGGAGGGTATTCACTATGCCATAGTTGGAAAGATGGTTCTTTGCTAATATTACTTAATGTATATATTCAATCATTGTTTTTACTGGGGAGTATTGTTTGGCCTAAGAACTCTTTTATAAAAACACTTATTAGTATTGTGCTTGTTGCCTTTCTTTATAATTGGGGAGTAGTAGCTTTCACTCGTTTTTCAGAGAATAGTACTCTTTCAACCTTGATTTTGTTTTTCTTTAAGTGGGGATATATTTTATTCCCAATATTGACTATTATAAATTGGACATTGACTTATTTCCGCTTGAAAGAGTCGGAAGTAATCCATCGAATATAGAAAAGGAGGGTATGTATGAATTTTAAAGAAAGCAGAGCAATATATTTACAGATAGCCGACCGTATTTGTGATGATATCTTGTTGGGACAATACGAGGAAGAAGGACGTATCCCTTCTGTCAGGGAATATGCGTCTATTGTAGAAGTGAATGCAAATACAGTAATGCGTTCGTATGAGTATCTTCAGTCTCAGGAGGTGATTTACAATAAAAGAGGGATTGGCTTTTTTGTAGCGTCCGGGGCAAAGATGCTGATTCATTCATTGCGAAAAGAGCAATTCTTAAAAGAAGAAGTCGGCAGCTTTTTCAGGCAACTTTATACACTTGGTATTTCTATCAAAGAAATAGAGAAGATGTATTATGAGTTTATACAAAGACAAAATCAATAATAAACAGATAAGATATGAAACGCACAACATATATAATAATAGGACTTTTTGTATTGGGCTTATTCTTTATACCTATCCTTCTGCAGACACCTGGCGGTGAGAAAACCGATAATCGTTTATCAATGGAAGGTGAGCGGACTGAAATAGAAATGACGGGAATCCGTCATGTGAAGGTTGTTGAAAAGTTAGGGAAGATAGATAAAGATCATATAGGCGTATTAGGTAAGTTGGATGTGGAAGCCTCTCACTCTTCAGGTAAGAGTATATTTGTGTATCCGAAAAGTCAATATTTGCATGTGACACAAGAAGGGGATTGCTTATTGATTGAAATTAATCTGGATAATGAAGATATCTATCAGGTAATTAGACAGCTAGAAAATGGATGCAGATTGGTTTTAGATGGTTTGAATCTGGAATTGAAAACGGATTCAACATTGTTATCTATTGAGAATCGTGCGGCTAGGCTGGATCTTAATGTAAGGAAATTGTGTTTGGACTCTTTATATCTCTTTAATGACGAATGGCAGAATATCTCATTGACTTCTTGTCGCTTTCGTTCGTTGGATATAAAAGGAGAGAAGTTGCAATTGAAAGCTGAGCGGGTAGAGGCAACAAACTATTATGAAGAGTTAGGGACTTTTAGAAGTCGTGAGACTACTCAGTTTATGGTTGAGAATCTGTATTTATCAGGAAAAGATTCGCATAAGTATCGGCCAGGTATAAATTGTAATCGTATCTTCTGGAGTCCTCAGGTCAGAGATGCAGAACTTGAGCTGACCTTGAATCAGAAGAGTGAGATCATATTGAATCGTTGAACATAAATGAAAAGGAAATGAAAGTCATAAAGTCTATTGCAGTTTTAAGTCTGTCAGCTTGTTTGTTTGCTTGTACTTCCAAACCTGATTTAGACGGATTTCGGAAGGTAGATATTAGTAATAATATGCTGGATACGATGCCGAAAGGCAGATTGAGTAATTATAAAGAAACGATAGAGAAAACTTATTTATTGGGGTGTCTGGTATTGAGTACAGCGGGTAGTTCGTCAGAAAGCTCTCCGGCTCAGTTGAAAGAATGGAAGGAGGCTCTGAGTATGCCCGATACGATAAAGCCGATATATAGGGAGAGACTGTGGGACTTTGTTTTTTATCCCCAGATTACTTATGAAGTTGAATCTAAGTATTTGGGTATTTATCAACGAAGAAAAACAGTAATTAAAGGTATCGGGCTTGATATGATAACAGGAGAAGAAGAAAAATATATCAAATCGAGACAAAAGTAGTTTTTGAGTATTTTATTCATTATAATATTTTAAAGCAGGTGTCATTTAGTAATATTACTAGGATATAACCGGAATAAAATTGGTGTAAAAGTGTGATTTTATAAGAAGAGAGGCGTTTTCTTTGCGTCTTTCTCTTTTTTATCAAATTGATTTTTGTAAATTTGGCGAGAATCTTACAGAGACACACAGTTAATATAGTAATAATACTAAATACTCCTGTTAATATGGAAAACAAAATTCAAGAGTTGACCGATAAGATTTATCGTGAAGGCGTGGAAAAGGGAAACGAGGAAGCGCAGAGACTTATCGCGAATGCTCAGGAAGAAGCAAAGAAGATTATTGAAGATGCTCGTAAAGAAGCTGACTCAATTGTTGCTGCCTCTCGTAAATCTGCTGATGAACTGGCAGATAATACAAAATCAGAGTTAAAACTATTTTCCGGTCAGGCTGTCAATGCACTCAAATCCGAGATTGCAACGATGGTCACTGACAAGTTGATAACCGCTTCTGTGAAGGATTTCGCTCAGGATAAGGATTATCTGAATGCGTTTATCGTTGCGCTGGCATCCAAATGGAGTGTAGATGAACCTATTGTCATCTCAACGGCTGACGCTGAATCACTGAAAAAGTATTTCGCAGCTCATGCAAAAGCTCTGCTGGATAAAGGTGTGACTATCGAACAAGTGAACGGTATCAAAACTTTATTCACGGTTTCTCCGGCGGACGGTTCATATAAGGTGAACTTCGGAGAAGAAGAATTCATGAATTACTTCAAAGCGTTCTTGCGTCCTCAATTGGTAGAAATGCTATTTTAAAAGAAGCGACTATGAGTAGTAAATACTATTACTTGGTAGCCGGTTTGCCGGAGCTCACTCTGGAGGACAGTAAACTGAGCTATACAGTAGCCGATTTTAAAACCGAAATCTACAGTGGATTGTCTGCTTCAGACCAGAAGTTGATTGACCTGTTCTATCTGAAGTTTGATAATGCCAACGTGTTGAAACTCCTCAAAGACAAAGAGGCGGAAATAGACAAACGGGGAAACTATTCTGCTGCGGAACTCACCGAGTATATTTCTATTCTGAAAGAAGGCGGTGAGATCAGTCCTAAAGAATTCCCTTCCTATTTATCTACTTTTATTTCCGACTATCTGAATACTCCGGCTGAAAGCATGGTGTTGCAGGAAGACCATCTGGCTGCTCTGTATTATGAACATGCTATGAAATGCGGAAATAAGTTCGTCTCTTCCTGGTTTGAATTCAATCTGAACATTAATAATATTCTTGTTGCATTTACAGCCCGTAAATTCAAATGGGATATTGTTTCCTATATTGTAGGAAATACGGAAGTGTGCGAAGCTTTGCGTACATCCAGTGCCCGCGATTTTGGTTTGTCCGGTGAAGTGGATGTTTTTGAATCGTTGGTGAAGATCAGTGAGATTACGGAACTGGTGGAACGTGAAAAGAAATTGGATGCTCTGCGGTGGAACTGGATGGAAGATGCTATCTTCTTCGATTATTTCACTGTAGAACGTATTTTCGCTTTCTTACTGAAGCTGGAAATGATTGAGCGTTGGATTTCATTGGATAAGGAAAGAGGAAATCAATTGTTCCGAAGCATTATTGAATCGCTGAAGAATGAGGTACAGATTCCCGCAGAATTCAGATAATAAATTAAAAAAAATATATGGCAACAAAAGGAACTGTTAGTGGCGTTATTGCCAACATGGTGACCCTCGTCGTTGACGGCCCGGTAGCTCAGAATGAGATTTGTTATATCTCTACCGGTGGCGATAGATTGATGGCGGAGGTGATTAAGGTTGTAGGTTCGCATGTGTATGTTCAGGTGTTCGAAAGCACACGTGGACTGAAGGTGGGCGCCGAAGCCGAATTTACAGGACACATGCTTGAAGTGACCTTGGGTCCGGGTATGTTATCGAAAAACTATGACGGTCTGCAAAACGACCTTGACAAGATGGACGGTGTTTTCCTGAAAAGAGGACAATATACATATCCGTTGGATAAAGAACGTATATGGCATTTTGTTCCGATGGTGAGCGCCGGTGATAAAGTGGTGGCTTCCGCATGGCTGGGACAAGTGGATGAAAACTTCCAGCCGCTGAAAATTATGGCTCCGTTTACTATGAATGGAACGGCTACCGTCAAAACGATTATGCCCGAAGGGGATTATAAAATAGAAGATACAATTGCTATTCTGACAGACGAGGAAGGAAATGACATTCCGGTGACTATGATTCAGAAATGGCCGGTGAAACGGGCTATGACGAATTATAAAGAAAAACCGCGTCCTTTCAAATTGCTGGAGACCGGTGTACGTGTTATTGATACGCTGAACCCGATTGTAGAAGGTGGTACGGGATTTATCCCCGGTCCGTTCGGTACAGGCAAGACAGTGCTTCAGCATGCTATTTCCAAACAGGCAGAAGCGGATATCGTAATTATCGCGGCTTGTGGTGAACGTGCAAACGAGGTTGTGGAAATCTTTACGGAATTCCCGGAACTGGTTGACCCGCATACGGGGCGTAAGCTGATGGAACGTACAATCATTATCGCGAATACTTCTAACATGCCGGTAGCAGCCCGTGAAGCGTCTGTATATACAGCTATGTCATTGGCTGAATATTATCGTTCGATGGGATTGAAAGTATTGCTGATGGCTGACTCTACTTCCCGTTGGGCACAGGCATTGCGTGAAATGTCCAACCGTATGGAAGAATTGCCCGGACCGGATGCGTTCCCAATGGATATTTCTGCTATTATTTCTAACTTCTATGGCCGTGCAGGTTATGTAAAACTGAATAACGACGAGACCGGCTCAATTACTTTTATCGGTACGGTGTCACCTGCCGGAGGTAACTTGAAGGAGCCTGTAACAGAAAACACAAAGAAGGTAGCCCGTTGTTTCTACGCACTGGAACAGGACCGTGCCGACAAGAAACGTTATCCGGCTGTGAATCCGATTGACTCATATTCCAAATATATCGAATATCCGGAATTTGAAGAATATATCAAAGATCATATCAATGATGAATGGATCGGTAAAGTGAATGAGCTTAAAACCCGTTTGCAGCGTGGTAAAGAAATTGCCGAACAAATCAACATTCTGGGTGATGACGGTGTACCTGTAGAATACCATGTTATCTTCTGGAAATCTGAACTGATCGACTTCGTAATCCTGCAGCAGGATGCCTTTGATGAGGTGGACTCGGTAACTCCGATGGAACGTCAGGAAGCTATTCTGAATATGATCATAGATATCTGTCATACAGAATTTGAATTTGAAAACTTCAATGAGGTAATGGATTACTTCAAGAAAATGATCAATGTCTGTAAGCAGATGAACTACTCGAAGTTCAAATCAGAGCAGTACGAAGGGTTCCAGCAGCAATTAAAAGAACTGATTGCCGAAAGAAGCGTTAAATAGTAAATTGTAAATAGCTAAATTGTAAATATATAGATGGCAACAAAAGCTTTTCAAAAGATATATACCAAGATTACTCAGATTACCAAGGCTACTTGTTCGCTGAAAGCGACAGGAGTAGGGTATGACGAGCTTGCCACTGTGAACGGTAAACTGGCACAGGTGGTTAAGATTGCCGGTGACGATGTCACTCTGCAGGTATTTGAAGGTACGGAAGGTATTCCTACCAACGCTGAAGTAGTGTTCCTCGGCAAATCGCCTACGTTGAAGGTGAGTGAGCAGTTGGCAGGACGTTTCTTCAATGCTTTCGGTGATCCGATTGACGGAGGTCCGGAAATTGAAGGACAGGAAGTGGAAATCGGTGGTCCGTCAGTGAATCCGGTGCGTCGTAAACAACCGTCGGAGTTGATTGCAACGGGTATTGCCGGCATCGACTTGAATAATACACTGGTATCCGGCCAGAAGATTCCGTTCTTTGCCGACCCTGACCAGCCTTTTAATCAGGTGATGGCAAACGTGGCATTGCGTGCTGAAACAGATAAGATTATTCTGGGCGGTATGGGTATGACCAACGATGACTACCTGTACTTTAAGAACGTATTCTCTAATGCCGGTGCTCTCGACCGTATTGTGAGTTTCATGAATACAACGGAAAATCCTCCGGTAGAACGTTTGTTGATTCCGGATATGGCATTGACCGCGGCTGAATATTTCGCTGTAAACAACAATGAGAAAGTACTGGTACTGCTAACTGATATGACCAGCTACGCTGATGCGTTGGCAATCGTATCTAACCGTATGGACCAGATTCCGTCTAAAGACTCTATGCCGGGTTCGCTCTATTCGGACTTGGCGAAGATTTACGAAAAGGCGGTACAGTTCCCTTCCGGTGGTTCTATTACGATTATTGCGGTGACGACATTGTCCGGTGGCGATATCACGCACGCTGTGCCTGATAATACGGGTTATATTACGGAAGGACAGTTGTTCTTGCGTCGTGACAGTGATATCGGTAAGGTCATTGTTGACCCGTTCCGTTCATTGTCTCGTCTGAAACAGCTGGTAACCGGTAAAAAGACACGTAAAGACCATCCACAGGTGATGAATGCCGCTGTACGTCTGTATGCCGATGCTGCAAATGCAAAGACTAAGATGGAAAACGGTTTTGACCTGACCAATTACGACGAACGTACGTTGGCTTTTGCGAAGGACTATTCTAACCAGTTGCTGGCCATTGATGTCAACCTTGATACTACTGAAATGCTGGATGTGGCTTGGGGCTTGTTCGGTGAATATTTCCGTCCGGAAGAAGTGAATATCAAGAAGGAACTTGTTGACCAATACTGGCCGAAAGGTGAATAATTAGCAACTAGTAATTTATAACTAATAATTAGCAAAAACAACGTGGCTATAAAGTTTCAATATAACAAGACCTCTCTTCAGCAGCTCGAAAAGCAACTGAAAGTGCGGGTGCGTACGCTTCCTATCATTAAGAATAAGGAAAGCGCCCTCCGCATGGAAGTGAAACGCTGTAAAACGGAAGCTGCCGATCTGGAGGATAGGCTCGAACAACAAATTCAAGCCTATGAAGCCATGTTCGCCCTTTGGAATGAGTTTGACGCTTCATTGATAAAGGTGAATGATGTTCATCTTGGCGTGAAAAAGATTGCGGGTGTACGTGTACCGCTACTCGAAAATATCGATTTCGAGATACGTCCGTACAGTATGTTTAATGCTCCCAAATGGTATGCCGACGGTATCCATTTGCTGGAGGAACTTGCTCATACGGCAATTGAACGTGAGTTTATGCTCGCCAAGCTGAACCTGCTAGAACATGCGAGGAAAAAGACCACTCAGAAGGTGAACCTTTTTGAGAAGGTACAGATACCGGGCTATCAGGATGCATTGCGAAAGATCAAGCGGTTTATGGAAGATGAAGAGAACCTGTCGAAATCATCGCAAAAGATCATGAAGTCCCATCAGGAAAAAAGGAAGGAGGTAGAGGCATGATTACAAAAATGAAGAAACTTACATTCCTGGTTTATCATAAGGAATACGAAGAATTCCTGAACAGCCTGCGCGAACTTGGTGTAGTCCACATCGTGGAGAAACAGCAAGGTGCTGCCGACAATACTGAACTGCAAGAGAATATCCGTCTTTCCAACCGTCTGACAGCTACTCTGAAACTGCTTCAGAATCAGAAGCATGAGAAAGATGCTGTGATCGCAACGGAAGGAGGAACTGCCGCTCGTGGTTTGCAGGTATTGGACGAAGTGGATGCTTTGCAGATTGAGCATGGCAAATTGTCTCAGCAATTGCAGGGCTACGCTAAAGAAAAGGAAGCATTGCAGGCATGGGGCAACTTCGATCCGGCAGGTGTCCGGAAGTTGAAAGATGCCGGCTATGTGATCGGTTTCTATAGCTGTTCGGAAGGAAACTATAAAGAAGAATGGGAGACGGAATACAATGCGATGATCATTAACCGTATTTCTTCAAAAGTGTTCTTTGTGACCGTCACTAAAACCGGTCAGGAAGTAGATCTGGATGTAGAACAGGCCAAACTTCCCGCTTATTCGCTGGCACATCTTGAAACGTTGTATGATACAACGGAACAAGCTATTGAAGAGAACGAAAAGAAGCTGGTCGCACTTTCTGAAACAGATGTACCTTCCCTGAAGGCAGCTCTGAAAGAATTGCAGGGGCAGATTGAATTCTCTAAAGTAGTATTGAGTTCAGAACAGGCAGCCGGTGATAAACTGATGCTGGTTGAAGGATGGGCTCCTGCCTACAGTAAAGTAGAGATAGAGGCTTATCTGAACGATGTACATGTATATTATGAGATTACCGATCCGATGCCGGGTGATAATGTTCCTATTCGGCTGAATAACAAGGGATTCTTTGCCTGGTTTGAACCGATCTGTAAACTGTATATGCTTCCGAAGTATAACGAACTGGACTTGACACCGTTCTTTGCCCCGTTCTTTATGGTTTTCTTCGGGCTCTGTCTGGGAGATTCCGGATATGGACTTTTCCTGTTCCTCGGAGCTACGGCATACCGGTTGATGGCAAAGAAAGTGACTCCATCCATGAAGTCCATCCTGTCACTGATACAGGTGCTGGCTGTTTCAACCTTCTTCTGCGGTTTGCTGACAGGTACATTCTTCGGAGCGAACATTTATGATCTGGACTGGCCTATCGTGCAACGTCTGAAACATGCGGTTCTGATGGACAACAACGATATGTTCCAGTTGTCACTGATTTTGGGTGCTATTCAGATTCTGTTCGGTATGGTACTCAAAGCGGTGAATCAGACAATTCAGTTTGGTTTCAAGTATGCAGTAGCGACAATCGGATGGATTATCCTGTTGGTTTCAATGGCTGTTTCGGCTTTGTTGCCGAACGTGCTGCCGATGGGAGGTACAGTGCATCTGGTTATTCTGGGTATCTCCGGTGCGATGATATTCCTCTATAATAGTCCGGGAAAGAACATCTTTATGAATATCGGACTTGGGTTATGGGATTCATATAACATGGCTACCGGTCTGCTGGGGGATGTCTTGTCCTACGTTCGTCTGTTTGCCCTCGGACTTTCCGGAGGCATTCTGGCGGGAGTATTCAACAGCTTGGCAGTAGGTATGAGTCCGGATAACGTGATAGCAGGTCCTATTGTAATGGTGCTGATCTTTGTGATCGGTCATGCCATCAATATCTTCATGAATGTGCTCGGTGCAATGGTTCACCCGATGCGTCTGACATTCGTGGAGTTCTTCAAGAACTCCGGTTATGAAGGAGGCGGCAAGGAATACAAGCCTTTTAGAAATTTAGAATAGAATATTGAGAAATAACAAGTTAAGAATTAAACAATAAAAATAGAATAAGATTATGGAAATGAATTTGTTTATTGCCTACATTGGCATCGCGGTTATGGTTGGTTTGTCAGGCATTGGTAGTGCTTACGGAGTAACTATTGCAGGTAACGCTGCTATCGGCGCATTGAAAAAGAATGATAGTGCATTCGGTAACTTCCTTGTATTGACAGCACTTCCGGGTACACAGGGGCTGTACGGTTTTGCCGGTTACTTTATGTTTCAGACTATCTTCGGTATTCTGACTCCGGAAATCACTGCGATCCAGGCATCAGCAGTTTTGGGTGCAGGTATTGCTTTGGGATTGGTTGCATTGTTCTCGGCTATCCGTCAGGGACAAGTTTGTGCAAACGGTATCGCAGCTATCGGCCAGGGACACAACGTGTTTAGTAATACATTGATTCTTGCCGTATTCCCGGAACTTTACGCTATCGTTGCTTTGGCTGCTACCTTCTTGATCGGTAGTGCACTCGCGTAAATTTTTCCGCAACGATATTTTTTAATAAAGATCTTTCAATCCCCTTGTGAATGCAGCTTTGCGTTTGCAAGGGGATATTCTTTTTTCATGGCGGGCTAACCTTTCTTTCCTCTTATTAACTCATATTTTTCGCATAAAGTATTATTTTTCAAAGAATAATGCGTACTTTTGCACTCGCATACTAAAAAGAGTTTTAATATATTATATGGTAAAAGATTTATTAACCCCCGATTATATCTTCGAGTCCAGCTGGGAAGTATGTAATAAAGTGGGAGGGATATACACCGTATTGTCGACACGGGCGAATACATTGCAGGAAAAATTCCGCGACAGAATTTTTTTCATAGGTCCTGATGTGTGGCAAGGAAAAGAGAACCCTCTATTCATCGAGTCGGATAATCTGTGCGCTGACTGGAAAAAGCACGCATTCAAAAACGATCATCTTTCCGTCCGTGTAGGACGATGGAATATACCCGGTGAACCTATTGTCATTCTTGTTGATTTCCAACCTTTTTTTGAAAAGAAGAACGATATATACACAGAAATGTGGAATCGTTTTCAAGTAGACTCGTTGCACGCTTATGGCGATTACGACGAGGCTTCTATGTTTTCGTACGCTGCCGGAAAAGTAGTAGAGAGTTTCTACCGCTACAACCTGACAGAAACGGATAAGGTGGTATATCAGGCACATGAATGGATGACCGGAATGGGAGCACTTTATGTACAGGAAGCTGTCCCCGAAGTGGCTACTATTTTTACAACCCACGCTACTTCCATCGGACGCTCGATAGCCGGCAATCATAAGCCGCTGTATGACTATCTGTTTGCTTATAACGGCGACCAGATGGCGCAGGAACTGAATATGCAGTCAAAGCACTCTATTGAGAAGCAGACGGCGCATTATGTAGACTGTTTTACGACAGTAAGTGAAATTACGAATAATGAGTGCAAGGAATTGCTCGATAAACCGGCAGATGTAGTACTGATGAATGGTTTTGAGGACGATTTCGTACCTAAAGGCAGTACATTTACCGGAAAACGTAAACGTGCCCGCTCATTGATGTTGAACGTAGCCAATAAATTGTTGGGAACAAATCTGGATGACGATACGTTAATTATCGGTACCAGTGGTCGATATGAATTCAAGAACAAGGGTATTGACGTATTCCTGGAGTCATTGAACCGTCTGAACAGGGATAAAAAGCTCCATAAGAACGTATTGGCGTTTATCAATGTCCCCGGTTGGGTAGGAGATCCCCGTGAAGACTTGCAGGAACGTCTGAAAAGCAAAGAAAAATTTGATACACCGCTTGAAGTTCCTTTCATCACTCATTGGCTGCACAATATGACGCATGACCAGGTGCTGGATATGCTGAAATATCTGGGAATGGGCAACTGTCCCGAAGATAAAGTAAAGGTGATTTTTGTGCCTTGCTATCTGGACGGGCGTGATGGTATTCTGAATAAAGAGTATTATGATATATTGCTGGGACAGGATTTGAGCGTATATGCTTCCTATTACGAACCGTGGGGATATACTCCGCTGGAAAGTGTAGCGTTCCGTGTGCCTACCATTACTACTGATCTGGCAGGTTTTGGTCTTTGGGTGAACAGCCTGAAGAATCAGCATGGTATCAATGATGGAGTGGAAGTGCTGCATCGTTCGGACTATAATGATTCGGAAGTGGCGGATGGCATCAAAGATACGATTACGCTGTTTGCAGATAAGTCGGAAAAAGAAGTGAAGGAGATCCGTAAGCATGCGGCAGATGTTGCAGAGCAGGCATTGTGGAAACACTTCATTCAATATTATTACGAGGCTTATGATATTGCCTTGCGCAATGCCATGAAGCGTCAGTTAGGCTAAAGAAATATTTTATTATCAATAAGTAAACAAAAAACATTATGAAAATTAAAGTTAGTAATGTGAATACTCCGAACTGGAAAGAGGTTACAGTGAAGTCACGTATCCCGGCTGAGTTGGAGAAATTGTCCGAGATTTCACGCAACATCTGGTGGGCATGGAATTTTGAAGCGACAGAACTATTTAGAGATCTAGATCCGGAACTTTGGAAAGAATGTGGCCAGAACCCTGTGTTGTTGCTGGAACGTATGAGCTATGAGAAGCTGGAAGCGTTGGCAAAAGACAAGGTGATTCTGAGGAGAATGAATGATGTTTATACAAAATTCAGAGATTACATGGATGTGAAGCCGGATGAAAACCGTCCGTCTGTAGCTTATTTCAGCATGGAATATGGTTTGAGCAGCGTCCTGAAAATATATTCCGGTGGTCTGGGTGTATTGGCCGGTGACTACTTGAAAGAAGCTTCTGACAGCAATGTAGATCTTTGTGCGGTAGGTTTCCTGTATCGTTACGGTTACTTTACTCAGACGTTGTCTATGGATGGACAGCAGATTGCCAACTACGAAGCGCAGAACTTCGGCCAGCTTCCTATCGACCGTGTGATGGATGCGAATGGTCAGCCGTTGGTGGTGGATGTTCCTTATCTGGATTATTATGTACATGCTAACGTATGGCGTGTAAATGTAGGACGTATTTCTTTGTATCTGCTGGATACAGATAATGAAATGAACAGCGAGTTCGACCGTCCTATTACTCATCAGCTTTATGGTGGCGACTGGGAAAACCGTCTGAAACAGGAAATCCTGTTGGGTATCGGTGGTATCCTGACCCTGAAAGCATTGGGTATCAAAAAAGATGTTTATCATTGTAACGAAGGACATGCTGCATTGATCAATGTGCAGCGTATCTGCGACTATGTAGCTACCGGACTGACATTCGATCAGTCTATCGAGCTGGTTCGCGCTTCTTCTCTTTATACAGTTCATACTCCGGTTCCTGCCGGTCACGACTACTTCGACGAAGGTTTGTTCGGTAAGTACATGGGTGGTTATCCTGCTAGAATGGGTATCAGCTGGGACGACCTGATGGATCTTGGACGTAACAATCCGGGTGACAAGGGCGAACGTTTCTGTATGTCGGTATTTGCCTGCAACACTTCTCAGGAAGTAAACGGTGTAAGCTGGCTGCACGGAAAAGTTTCTCAGGAGATGTTCTCTACTATCTGGAAAGGTTACTTCCCCGAAGAAATACATGTAGGTTATGTGACTAATGGTGTTCACTTCCCCACATGGAGTGCTACCGAATGGAAAGAACTGTACTTTAAATATTTCAACGAAAACTTCTGGTTCGACCAGTCGAATCCTAAGATTTGGGAAGCCATCTATAATGTACCCGATGAAGAGATCTGGAAGACTCGTATGACGATGAAGAATAAGTTGGTGGATTATATCCGCAAATCATTCCGTGATACATGGTTGAAAAACCAGGGAGATCCTTCGCGCATCGTTTCATTGATGGACAAGATTAACCCGAATGCGTTGCTGATTGGTTTCGGTCGTCGTTTCGCTACTTACAAACGTGCGCACCTGTTGTTTACTGACTTGGAACGTCTTTCTAAGATTGTGAACAACCCCGACTATCCGGTACAGTTCCTGTTTACAGGTAAGGCTCATCCGCATGATGGAGCAGGACAGGGTCTGATCAAACGTATTATCGAAATCTCCCGTCGTCCGGAATTCCTGGGTAAGATTATCTTCCTCGAAAACTACGATATGCAGTTGGCGCGTCGTCTGGTTTCAGGCGTTGATATCTGGTTGAACACTCCAACACGTCCGTTGGAAGCATCCGGTACATCAGGTGAAAAGGCTTTGATGAACGGTGTTGTCAACTTCTCTGTATTAGACGGATGGTGGCTGGAAGGCTACCGTGAAGGTGCAGGATGGGCGTTGACTGAAAAACGTACTTATCAGAATCAGGAACATCAGGATCAGTTGGATGCTGCTACTATCTACAGTATTCTTGAAACAGAAATCCTGCCGTTGTACTATGCTCGTAACAAGAAGGGCTACTCGGAAGGATGGATCAAGGTAGTGAAGAATTCCATCGCTCAGATTGCTCCTCACTATACAATGAAACGTCAGTTGGATGACTACTATAATAAATTCTACAACAAGTTGTCAAAACGCTTCCAGATGTTGTCTGCCGATGACAATGCAAAGGCAAAAGAAATTGCTGCATGGAAAGAAGAAGTAGTCTCTAAATGGGATTCTATCGAAATCGTATCTTGCGACAAGGTAGAAGAATTGAAAGCTGGTGATATCGAAAGCGGAAAAGAATATACTATTACTTACGTGATCGACGAGAAAGGCTTGAATGATGCTATAGGACTTGAATTGGTAACTACTTATACCACTGCGGATGGCAAACAGCACGTTTACTCTGTAGAACCGTTTAGTGTGATCAAGAAAGAAGGCAACCTGTACACATTCCAGGTTAAACACAGCCTGTCAAATGCCGGTAGCTTCAAGGTGTCTTACCGTATGTTCCCGAAGAATCCGGAACTTCCGCACCGTCAAGACTTCTGTTACGTGCGCTGGTTTATCTGATAGCTTGACGGAGCAGGGAAGTGATGCTTCCCTGCTTGGCGTCCCTATATAAAAGAAGCCCCTGCAATTCGAGCGGTCGAAATTGCAGGGGCTATCTTTTTATATCTCAATGTAACGGCGTGGATAAGATCAGTATCTTCGGCAAAAGTGCCTGTACTTGAATCAGATTAACCTACTGCGTTAACAAGAATAAGATACCTTGTCGGATGTTGTGCCATCCTATTGGCACAACTGTGCCAACGGCGTGGCATAACTGTGCCAACACGGTGGCACAAGTGTGACAACGGTATGGCACAATTGTTACTTCATCAGGTGAAGTCTCTTATCAGCTTCATTTATTTGATTACTTCCGCTAACTTAGCTTGCAGACCTTCTCCGTGAAGACCACGGGCAATGATAGTGCCGTCGCCGTCAATCAGCACAGTGTGAGGAATGCTGTTTACTGCATAAAGCTGTGCACCTTCGCTTTGCCAGAATTTCAGGTCGGACATTTGCGGCCAAGTCATATTCAGTTTTTTGATCGATTCTTTCCATGCGGCACCGTCCTGGTCGAGCGATACGCCAACGATTTCGAAGTTTTTGCCTTTGTATTGAGCGTAAGCTTCTACAAGATTAGGCATTTCACGACGGCAAGGACCACACCAGCTAGCCCAGAAGTCAACCAGTACCACTTTGCCTTTGCCTGCGTAATCAGACAGTTTCACAGTTTTACCTTCCGGAGTCTGCATTTCGAAGTCAATGAACTTAGTACCTACGGCAGTCTTCTTTTGTTTTTCAGTCTGTTCCTTAACTTTTACGATTGTTTCGTCATTTTGGAAATTAGCCGGGATTTGTTCCAACAAAGCAGCATTCTCTTCAGTAGAGTTATTGTAGAAAGTCTGTTTGAACAAGAATACACCTACCGGGTTGGTGATGTTTTTCTGTACTCCTTCTTTGATTACTTTATCGTATTCTTCTTCCAGCTGTGCACCTTCTTTTTGTTTGGCTTCTTTCTGCTCGTCACTTAAAGAAGAGTCGCCCATCGCTTCGTAGATGGCGTTCATCTTTTTGCTGATATCATTGATTTGAGTTCTGATAGCCTGGTAAGCGTCATTGTTTGAAGTACCGGTTGCAGAATCATTATCCTTTGTCAGAGCAATGTTTATTTTACCGTTTTCGAGGAAGAAATCAATCATAAGCGGTTCTCCGTTTACTTCGCAAGTGACATAACGGTTTACTACAGAATCCTGCGTGCCTTCAAAGGTAAAAGTACCTTTAGAGATGACTGCGGTATCTAGTTTAGTAAGATTTCTGCCTGTTGCTTCCTGAAGGTAAACAGTGTCGCCGTCGGTGGCGCCTTCTACTGTACCTGTGATAATGTATCCGGCTTTGTTTCCGGTACAAGCTACCATCCCCAACGCTGCCGTCGCAATAACTAAATAAGTTAACTTTTTCATGCTTTTGTAAAATTAGTGAATAAATATTTATGCAAAGATAGATTTTTTTTCTGTCTGCCATCGAAAAACACTGTTATATTAGATTAACACGTAGGTGGAAATCGCAGAAATGTGTACCTTTGCAGCCCAAACTTTAGTATGAATATGCAAGAAGACAAATCCATCATTGAGGTTAGCCATGTCTCGAAGTTTTTTGGCGACAAGACAGCATTGGATGATGTAACTCTGAACGTGAAAAAGGGCGAGTTTGTAACGATTCTCGGTCCTTCCGGTTGCGGAAAAACGACATTGTTGCGTCTCATTGCCGGTTTTCAGACAGCTTCGGAAGGCGAAATCCGAATTTCGGGTAAGGAAATCACACAGACTCCTCCCCACAAACGTCCGGTGAACACGGTATTCCAGAAATATGCTCTGTTCCCGCATTTGAATGTATACGACAATATTGCTTTTGGGCTGAAGCTGAAAAAGACGCCGAAACAGACGATCGGCAAGAAGGTGAAAGCCGCTTTGAAGATGGTTGGTATGACAGATTACGAGTATCGGGATGTCGATTCTCTTTCCGGTGGCCAGCAGCAGCGTGTAGCTATTGCCCGGGCGATTGTCAATGAGCCGGAAGTGTTACTGCTCGACGAACCATTGGCTGCGCTTGACCTGAAAATGCGTAAGGATATGCAGATGGAATTGAAAGAAATGCATAAATCTCTGGGCATTACCTTCGTGTACGTGACTCATGATCAGGAGGAGGCACTGACGTTGAGTGATACAATCGTTGTGATGAGTGAAGGAAAGATTCAGCAGATCGGTACGCCGATTGATATCTACAATGAGCCGATCAATTCATTTGTGGCTGATTTTATCGGAGAGAGTAATATTCTCAACGGAACGATGATTCATGATAAACTGGTACGCTTCTGCGGTACGGAATTTGAATGTGTGGACGAAGGCTTTGGCGAAAATACTCCGGTGGACGTAGTGATCCGACCGGAAGACCTTTATATCTTTCCGGTTTCGGATATGGCACAGCTGACCGGTGTGGTACAGACTTCGATCTTCAAAGGAGTGCACTACGAAATGACCGTGCTTTGCGGTGGATATGAATTTCTGGTTCAGGATTATCATCATTTCGAAGTCGGTGCAGAGGTCGGTCTGCTGGTGAAACCGTTCGATATTCATATCATGAAGAAAGAACGTGTATGCAATACGTTTGAAGGTAAGTTGCAGGATGCTACTCATGTAGAGTTTCTGGGCTGTACGTTCGAATGTGCTTCTGTGGAAGGTCTGGAATCCGGAGCAGATGTCAAGGTAGAAGTGGACTTTGATAAAGTGATCCTTCAGGATAACGAAGAAGACGGTACGTTGACGGGAGAAGTGAAGTTCATCCTTTATAAAGGAGATCACTACCATCTGACCGTATGGTCTGACTGGGACGAGAATGTGTTTGTAGATACGAATGATGTCTGGGATGACGGAGACCGTGTGGGTATTACTATCCCTCCGGATGCGATTCGTGTAATTAAAATAACCGATTAACAGGAAAGGAAGTGAATAAGAAGTTTATAGTATTTTTGTCATCACGTAAGAGCTGGACTCTTCCTTACATTATTTTCTCGGCGATCTTTGTGGTCATACCGTTGCTTCTGATTGTCGTGTATGCGTTTACCGATGATAACGGCCATCTGACACTCGCTAATTTTCAAAAGTTCTTCGAACATCCCGAAGCCATCAATACCTTCGTCTATTCCATAGGTATTGCCATTATTACTACTCTTATCTGTATCCTGCTGGGATATCCCGCAGCCTGGATATTAAGCAACAGCAAGTTGAACCGTTCCAAAACGATGGTTGTACTGTTTATTCTGCCTATGTGGGTGAATATACTGGTGCGTACCCTTGCCACTGTCGCCTTGTTCGATTTCTTCAGCGTTCCGCTGGGAGAAGGGGCGTTGATATTCGGTATGGTCTACAACTTTATTCCTTTTATGATCTATCCCATTTATAATACTTTGCAGAAGATGGATCATAGCTATATTGAGGCGGCACAGGATTTGGGAGCCAATCCGGTACAAGTCTTTTTCAAGGCAGTTCTTCCGCTTTCCATGCCGGGAGTGATGAGCGGTATCATGATGGTGTTTATGCCGACCATTTCGACATTCGCCATTGCCGAGCTGTTGACGATGAACAACATCAAGTTGTTTGGTACTACCATTCAGGAAAATATCAATAACAGTATGTGGAACTATGGAGCGGCGCTTTCGCTGATCATGTTGTTGCTGATAGCTGCTACTTCGCTGTTCAGCACCGATGATAAGGACAATACTAACGAAGGAGGAGGCTTATGGTAAAGAAGATATTCGCGCAGGCTTACTTGTGGATATTGCTGTTGTTGCTGTATTCCCCTATTGTGATTATTGTGATCTATTCCTTTACCGAAGCCAAAGTATTAGGTAACTGGACCGGATTTTCCACCAGACTTTATTCATCGCTTTTTAATACAGGTGCCCATCACTCTCTGATGAACGCCCTGATCAATACCATTACCATCGCGTTGCTGGCTGCCACTGCATCTACCTTGCTGGGCAGCATTGCCGCTATCGGTATCTTTAATTTAAAGGCACGTTCGCGCAAGGCGATTGGCTTTGTGAACAGTATTCCTATTCTGAACGGTGATATTATAACCGGTATATCGCTTTTCCTTTTATTCGTATCTTTGGGAATCACGCAAGGATATACGACGGTAGTACTGGCGCACATCACCTTTTGTACTCCCTACGTCGTATTAAGCGTGCTGCCACGTCTGAAACAGATGAATCCGAACATTTATGAAGCTGCCCTCGACTTGGGAGCCACTCCTATGCAGGCATTGCGGAAAGTGATCATTCCGGAGATTCGTCCGGGAATGATCAGCGGTTTTATGCTTGCTCTGACGCTGTCAATCGATGATTTTGCCGTCACTGTATTTACGATCGGCAATCAAGGGCTGGAAACACTTTCCACCTATATTTATGCCGATGCCCGCAAAGGAGGTCTGACTCCGGAGCTCCGTCCGCTGTCCGCTATTATTTTTGTGGTGGTGCTGGCATTGCTCATAGTGATTAATTACCGTGCCGGAAAAACGAAGAAGAAAGATTAATGAACATGTGCTGCTACGTAAATAAAATGAAAAGAATAGTTTCTGTTATCCTGTTTTTACTGGTCCTGGCCGGTTCTCTGAGCAGTTGTTACAATTCCGGTGAGCCACGCGAGAAAGTCCTTAAAATCTATAACTGGGCAGATTATATAGGCGAGGGGGTACTCGAAGACTTTCAGGCATACTATAAAGAACAGACAGGCGAAAATATCCGCATCGTTTATCAGACATTTGATATCAACGAGATCATGTTGACGAAGATCGAAAAGGGGCATGAGGATTTTGATGTGGTTTGTCCGTCGGAATATATCATTGAGCGAATGCTGAAAAAGCATCTGCTGCTGCCCATTGACACCACTTTTGCCCATTCTCCCAACTACATGAACAATGTGGCGCCGTTTATCCGTGAACAGATTAATAAGCTGAGTCAGCCGGGTGAAGAAGCGAGCCGCTATGCGGTCTGCTATATGTGGGGAACGGCGGGAATCCTGTATAATCGGGCGTTTGTTCCCGATTCCGATGCTTCCTCTTGGGAATGCCTCTGGGACAAGAAATATGCAGGCAAGATTCTGATGAAAGACAGTTACCGGGATGCCTACGGAACAGCCGTTATCTATGCCCATGCCAAAGAGCTGGAAGAGGGAACCATGACGGTGGAGGACCTGATGAACGACTATTCGCCGCGTGCTATGGAGGTGGCCGAGAAGTATCTGAAAGCGATGAAGCCGAATATTGCCGGATGGGAAGCGGACTTCGGCAAAGAGATGATGACGAAGAATAAAGCATGGCTGAACATGACTTGGAGCGGTGATGCGATCTGGGCAATTGAAGAGGCGAATGCGGTGGGAGTAGATCTTGATTATGTAGTTCCGAAAGAAGGAAGTAATATCTGGTATGATGGCTGGGTGATTCCTAAATATGCGAAGAATCCGGTGGCTGCCAGTTACTTTATCAACTTTATGTGCCGTCCGGACATTGCGTTACGGAATATGGACTTCTGCGGATATGTGAGTTCTATCGCTACTCCGGAGATTCTGGAGGAGAAAGTAGATACGACTTTGGATTATTACGCCGATTTGAGTTATTTCTTTGGCCCGGATGCCGACAGCATACAGATTGACAAGATTCAATATCCCGACCGTAAAGTAGTGGAACGTTGCGCTATGATTCGTGACTTCGGAGATAAAACCAAAGAAGTGCTGGATATCTGGTCGCGCATAAAAGGAGACAATCTGGGGGTAGGTATTACTATTCTGATTTTTGTAGTGGTAGCCTTGATGAGCGGGTGGATGATTTATAAGAGATGGCAGCGTTACAATCGTCGGAAACAACAGAACCGCAGAAGCAGAAGAAAGAGAAAAAAGAATGTGAAGCGGTAAGCTAAAACACCCGGTAGTAAGCGGTGGATGATAAACGGATGATACGGTTGGAACCGGGCATCGTTTGTCATCCACCGTTTTTTTATCCTGCTCTTTTCATGGAACGGATGATGTCTTTCGTCTCTTTGTCTACACGCAGAGATTCAATGATTTTCTGCAATGATTTATTGTAGGTCCAGTTATCCAGCCTGCTCTGTTGGAGATACTTCATTGTTTTATCCGGAAATTTAATGAAGCAGATGGATATCATCCATGCCATTGCCATACGTGCATAGTAGGCCCCGTGTGTAAATCGGTCGGCATATGCCAGCAATGAATCGATATGCTCCTCATCTACATAATGAAACAGCATCACGATTCCGAACCGGAGCTGATACTCTTCTTTTGATTCCAGATAAGGCTGGACAAACTGCCATATCGTTTCTTTTCCTTTCCGTGCCGCTGTCTTCAGTTCGCCGGAGAAAATGTCGCATACAGCCCAGTTATTGATTCGCGGGACGAAGAGGCGAATGTATTTGATTCGTTCTTCCGGTTCCATCTTGGCACGTCCGATCACCATTCCCTGTAGCATTGTCTCTTCGTAATACAGTGTATCGGTTGCTTCGACGAACGTGCGCCAGTCTTCTTTCTTGGCTATTTCTTTAGCCATTGTTCTGAGTTGCGGGATACGTACGCCGAGAATATTATCGGCACCGGGAATTAAAGAAGAATGAAATTCCCTGTATGTAGGGTCTTCCAGCGTTTTCAGCTCGTTTCGGACGTTTTCTGTTGTTGTCATTAGAGTAGATTTATTATTTATGCAAATATAAAAAAAGAGTGTGGTTTCTTTATGCAGCCACACTCTCTTTTGTCTTTTATTCTATAAATAATGAAGCAGTCACCCTATTTCTTAGTCATATCAAAAGAAAATGTGGTAGCCGGAAATGTATCAAATGCTTCTTCGTTTACCGTAACTTCCGTTGCCTGAATAGCAAACGTTAGTTTCTGTCCTTCGTAAGCGTATTTGCCTTTCTCGTCTGCTTTGATTGTTACTTTCACGGTGAGTTTGGGAGTCTCTTCTTCTCCTTCTGCTTTTACTGACGGCTGCTCCATTGCGATTTCCAATACTAAAGGTTCAGGTGAAAGTTGAAGCAAGATGTTATCTTTGTTGTCGTTGAAAGCTGCCTGATAAGGGATTTTGTATTCTATATCTCCCACAGCTTTAATGATGGCTTCGGCAGCCTCCGGATCTGTGATAATGCTTTTGATCAGACCATCTACCGGAAATTTGCTGATTAAAATATGGTTATCTTTCAATTCGGCATTTACGGCGACTCCTTCCTCCGTTTCATTCCCTGTACTTTCCAGGGGAGCAACAGATGTTGTCTGCATTTTACCGGAGTAGGTTCCTTCTACATCTTTGATGGAATATACCGGAATACTTTCGTCATCATCACTGCTACAGGAACTAAAGGTGCTTGCCAGCCCCAACGCCATTACCAATAAAACAAAACGACCAAGACAACATACTTTTTTCATTTCAGTTAAAGTTTTCATACTGTTAAACAAATTAGATTATTAATTCTCAAAATTAAGGTGTACGTACATAGAGTAAATACCGGGAATCACGGAATACTGCATCATGAAAATAAAAAAGAAAAAGGTACTCCCGCCGGTTTCTCCGTCTAAATCGTGCCGGAGTACCTTCAGACCTGTTTTTAAATGTCTGTTTTATTCAGAATATTTTTTTCTGATTGACTCTCTTGGAGTAATTCCGAAGTATTCTTTATACCTGTTGCGGAAGTTTTTCAGATCTTTCAGCCCAATCATTTCCGGTATTATGCTGACCGGATACTTTCCGCTTTCCAATAACTCATGTGCTTTCTCCATGCGAATGGCTTCGATGAAGACGTTGGGAGCTTCACCGGTCAGTGACTTCCATTTGTTATAGAATTTGGTTCTGCTCATTCCCAGGTGTGAAGCTATTTCATCTATTGTCAGGTTTTCCTTCTCTATGCGCTCCAGAACATAATCTTTTGCTTCATCAATCAGTGACTTCCTGACATCTTCAAGAGTCTCCATGCCGGTCTCGGCAGACTGTACCTTCAAGAATTGTTCTCCGAACACTTTGTGGAGGAATGCTTTTCTCAAAAGGCGGCTGTTTCTGATAAGAACGGAAATCTCTATCTTTAAATCTTCCACGTGAAAGGGGGTGTGCATAAATGTATCTGCTAATGAAGCTTCCCTTTTGTTGCGTTGATCCACATCGATATGCGATCCGTAAAGAATAACCGGTATGATCGATGTCTCTTTAGAAGTCTTCAATCTTGAAGAAAGTTCATCACCACCCATTCCATGCAGCACTGTGTCACATATCAGCAGGTCCGGATGTTCTTTTTTTATACACGCCAATGCTTCCTGTCCATTATTAAAGCTTCTTACTATATATTTCTCCGACAGACATGTTTCCAGATAGAACCTGAAATCGTCATTACTATCCGCCAAAACTACGACCGGTCGGGACGAACTTCTTTTCTGCGTACCTTTGTGGAATAAAGCATCGGTCTTTTCCTCTTCCACATTCTTTTCGATGTGAACAAAAGTGTGCCCGGATGCGTTCTCACATAAACATTTCACAGGAAAGCGTAATGCGATAGTCTGGCATGAATGGTTAATCAGTATTTCTCCGTTACATAGCTCAATCAGCCTTTTGCATAGAGTGCTTTTGGCGAAATGATATCTGGATTCCGTTTTCTGTTTAAGAAGATGCTTTGTAGAACATTTGTAACACTTCATCAGATTGCTGCTTTCGGTATGAGTAGTGCTGATTTCCCAATATTTGTTGCATAAAGATGCATTTAAAGTAATGTTTTTTGATGGCTCAGAATGATCTATTGCATTCTTGATAAACTTCTCAATAACGGGAGAAATTTTACTTTTATCTATCCATACGCTGGCATATTTAAACTCCGTCCGGATTTCTAATTTTACCTGTTTACTTGTCGCATGATCTTGTAGAGAAGAAATTCTGCTATTAAGGAAATTTCCTAGTTCATATTCTGCAAAATTCATTCTTTTGGAATAGATGAATAGTTGTTTCATATCCATTAGCCTGGCTAAATGTTCGTTGAGGCAATCTATGTTGCGGATGGCCAATGACAGATCCTTTTTGATACTGTCAGGACAATCATTGTTGCAGGCTGACTTCAGCGGAGTGTGAAGTGATGTGACCGGAGTACGGATATTCTGGAAAGAATCTATAAAGTATTGATTTTCTTCTTTTAAGAAAGCGATTTCTTTCTTCATGGTAGATGTATGGAATACGAACCAATACAATAAAAACACTCCTGCTACCGAAAATAAAATTGAGAATAATTCATTTTGAGTAGTTATAGCTGTGAATATGGAAGCGGATAATGACGTTATAATTAAATATCTCATATTTATTTGTTTTATAGTAACGTCACTTGGTGAAACCGGTCTATTCCTCCTGTCTGAGTTTAAAACGAAAAATGCACAGTATTATAGTCTTATGATTGTATATCAATAAGTTCAAATAACATGATCTCAAAATTAGTTGTTCTTTGAAGGTTGATAATGGGAATGTGTAGTATATATGTAGAGTTTTAATTCTAATGCTTAAACTCTTTCTAAAGGAATGGTGATTTTCCTCCAAGTAACAATAATTATTTGATTGTTTTTTATTGATTATATATGTTGAATAGTTTATTCGAAATATGGTAGGACAGGAGGTGGTCTTGTCTTGTGTTGGGTACTTTTGGAATATTTTCCATTAAGTACCAATTTAGATTTTCTCATTTGTAGGTAATAGGATAATATATACGCATTTTTTTATAATAAGGTATTGCTTGCTTTAATGAGGTAAAGATACGCCTTAGTTATAAAAAATTGATATAATATTTGATTAAAAATGAATACTTATCACTTTTGGTGTTATATTTACGATAAAAGGGATGAAAAACTTGTATATTTTTAATACAATGTTATATTTATTGTTCTATGAAAAATATGGGTAATCGTAATGAATGGTATACCTGTAATTAAAATAGTGTTAAAATAGAAGGCAGTAGGACCGAAGCTACTATTGAACCCTTTGTTTGCAAATTGGCGGTGAGTGCCGATAAAGTAGATTTTAGTGAGGTCGTTCTAAAAAGTATACTTGATAAATAGGTATAATGCTGTGCATGTTTTCCTATATTTATCAGGTTCATTTGAAGTATTCTACTGTATGAATTAAAGAGTTTTGGTTATCTATTAATGGTCTAGTGTTTATGTTTTATCCTGTTACAGTTGTATATCTATTGGGATGCACAACAGTAACCGGGTTGTAGCACAGGTCTGTCTGTCCGGTTGCTCAACTGTAACTTCATAGTCTCTTTATGATTGGATAGGGGATGCGAAGAAAAAGTGCAGTTTAGGTTGGAAAAAAGGTGAAAAGTATATAGATGTTTTTTGTAAACTTATAGAAAAAAGTATGCTTTTTGAGGGCTAAAGTATTGATTAGTAGTGCTGTGATATTTTTGTTTCTCCCCTTATAATAATTAGATTAGATACAAAAATGTCACAGCATTCATCTGATAATCCTCGGTTGCTACTTCTCTTTTTTTAGCCCATTACTTTCCCACCAGTTAATTATATGAGCGTTGGAAGAGTAAATAGCTTCCGGAGGATGATCAATTAAATAAAGCCCGTATATTATTTTATTAGAGAATGGTACACGAATTTCTCAGAATTGTTTATTCTTTGTTTTTCTGTGTTACTTCGATACCGTCCGGCCACATAACTTTAGAATGGGCTATTGCATCATTACCATTGCCTGTTTGATCTATCGCTTTATCGCCTTCTCCTTCATTAAATTTCCAATAAGCACACAAACCGGGTGTGGTAGGCTCTACACTGTACATATTCTGATAGATTTCTTCTTGTGTACGGGCTACGTTCCAAATACGTGCCTCGCAAATTTCACCATCAAGTTGGCGGAGAAATACATCAGGTTCATCATAAGAGTGACCTATCTTGAACATGTAGGCCTGTTTCTCACGTTCTTGTTTACCCAGATTGATCGGTGTACCGTTACCATAATCTTCGATGCGACTCTGTTCCTTGCCATCTACATACATAATAGCAGTTTTATGTTCTGTATCGTAGGTCACAGCTACATGATACCACTCATTTGCCTGCAGCAGTTTGTTGTTACTTGGATTGGGGAATTTTACATCACCGGGACTTGAGAATTGTAATTGTTGACGTGGGAAACCGGCATCTCCGATGCGGAACAAACAGTATTGTTCTATACCCATGATAGTGGAAATATCTCTTTCAAACTTGTTCACACGGATAATGGCTTCAAATGTCAATTGTGCCATATTGTTCACAACTGAAGCAGTAGGACTTCCGAAATCAAAACCGGGCACTTCGAAGTAGTTATCTTTTAAGCTGGCAGCGGTAGTTATGGCACTGGAACGGCGTATCACGTAACAGATTGTTCTGGAGCCTCCTAGAATACTCATTCCATTTGAAGCTTGGTCGATGGTGACAGGTAACAAATAGCCTGCGTCAATTTCCAGGTCGGTGAGAGATGAGAAATCAATGGTGATAGGTTTCGAGGTGATTTCACCCTTTGGGATAACGACTTGTTCTGCCGAAAATTTGTAATGCCTGGAGTCAAGTACTGTAAACTTGGTTCCGAGGCGGGCGTTGTAAATGTCAGCGAGTGACGGCTCTGCTTTGAAATTAACATTGATATCTGCATCTGTAGGAAATGCGAGTACAGCCGAGATTTCTTTCTTTCCGTCTGCAATTGTCCGGTTGAAAGTAAAGTTGCTAACATCTTGCAATTCGGCAGCGTCAATGTAGACAACATTGTCGAAAGGAGAGGCATTGTTGTAGTCTTTGTTGTCGCAACTCACTGCCGATAGCAACGTGGCTAAGGTGATGCCTGCAAAAGAGGCAGTCGACAAAGCGTTTCGAAAGATTCTTTTTGTTTTCATGCGATTCTTGTTTTTTAGTAATTAGATTAATTCTTTATATATGGTGATATTAATTTCGTTCTTTATTGATTCTTTTTTTATAGTCCTTGGACTTTTATGAGACTTTAGATTTTATAGTTTGGGTCATTGGCCGGTATATTTATTATCTAAGTTTATGCTTTTTCTCGAAAAAACAGGTGTTACGCTTTTTATCTTTATGGCAAAATATTCTTTTGATTGCTTATATAATATGAAGAAAAGACTGGGAGTGTTCCTGTAAGAGTGTTGTTTCTTATGCAACACTCCCAGTTCTTTTTCTTTATCCGACGCAATGCCTGCTTTAGCATACTTTTAAAGAGGCATTGCGCCAGATTGTATTACACCTTAATTAGTAGTTCTTCGAATATGAAGTACCGGTATAGCTTACTGTCCTTCCTCCCCATACATACGGAGCGAAACAATTCATAGTTCCTGAACAATCATAATTGCGGAGATTGAACGACATAACGGCACCATATCCGTTATAGCTGCTTGCACAATTCTGGATTTGATCACAAGTTGGCCAACCACTGGTATAGTGCAATGACAGTTTTGCCCATTTGCTCTTTGGAAGTCCTGAAGGCGGATTAGAACTGCAACCGAAGTTCGGCCACATGTAACTGATAGCATTCATGGTAGTCTGGTTAAAACCTGTATAACCACCGTAATCAAATGCTGTAATCAACTTGTCCGGTAACAACTCACGCACTTTCTGAATGAGCAGACCAAAGTTGTTGGTACTTGGTGTGGGAGTACCGGATATCTTTCCATATTCGGCATATTCATCATCGAAATCCACACCGTCCAAACCATAGGTTGTGACACAGTTGGCTACTTGATATGCGAAATCATTGAGTAGTGAATCTCCCGCAGCTATATTTTTATTAGTAAGATTAGCAAATCCGACTCCCGTGTGGTCGCCGAGCAATCCGAGTAACACCTTAATTCCTTTATTCTGTAACGGCTTCACTAATGTGTTGATATTGTTCAGAATATAAGTTTGGTTAGGGTTGTGATACAGTTGCACTGATGATGCGGTTCCACGTATATTGGAAGCGAACAGAATCACATGATCAATCACCTCTTCGTGAGGATTCGTGCCGGTGAAGTAGTACTCACCTGCATTCAACGGGTTTATATCGTTTGTTTCGATATAAGCGGTGAATTTAGGTGTCTTTGTGCCTACAGCGCGTGTGGTAATATCTTGAGAAGCATCCTGTGCTTCATTTACGGTGTTATCATTGCTGCAACTTGCAACAACGAAGCTTGCAGCCATAGCTACAATCATTAAGAAAATACGATTTAATGTTTTCATCTTTTTAAAATTTTAGATGTTCATATTAAATTCAGGAAACAGTCAAATAACATTGATATAGAAAATAACTGTAGATTTCGGAGATGTACTATTTTACCTCCTTTCTTACTGTCTTTTTTAACACTCAGACATCAACACATACTCTTGGTTCTCATTTATTTTCCGATGTTCTCTTGACATTTTTATTTTTTGTTTTTACCAGTCTTTGGCGTATACATTATATGTTTGATTGAGCATATAGTATAAATACTGACTATCATACATATAATCTCCATTTACAAATCCCTCAGGTCCCCATGGCAATGTTCCCCATATTTTACCGTCATTCATAAAAAAACCTATTTGGAAAATTGTGCCAAGCATAGCACCTTCATATTGGTTTTGTTCATTGGCGATGAGGTCATTTCCAAATACAAGTATGTTATTGTCTCTCTCTTTTTCTTTTTTCCACATCACAAGTTTCTTGGAAGAGTCATTTCCAAGTTGGGCTGTTCCGGTATAATAACGGGGAATATTTACCTTTCCATAATATTCGGGTGCTAATCCTGCAATAGGTCTACGGGTATATTTGCTGTAAGACTGTTCGGATTCCCATGGTTCGATGATTTGTACTTCTTCTTCTTCGCTCACATATCCGTGCCATGCGTAATCAATGTATTCGCCTACTTTGATTCCGCCACATGCATTGACATCGTAGAAGTATTCGGTAGGTTTGTCTTTGTCTACCAAAGTGAGTAACTTGTCATCAGGCAGGACTTCATGTAGTGCTTTAATCAACTTGGGGTAGGAAGTAGTATTTATTGCAGGCATGCCTTCTTTGCCATAACCGCTGTCTCTATCCCAAAGATTCACTCCGTCTAGTTGATAAAGCTCTATCACATCTTTTACTTGGTTACTGAAATCAGCTATCTGTGCGTCACTCATATTACAGAATCCCAATCCTTTTCCACCTCCTTCGATACAGATGCAGACTTTGCGACCGTGTTCTTGGAGTCGGCGGATATATTTGTCTGCATTTTCAAGTACGTAGCGTATATCGCTGCTTAGGTTGAGTAACGCACGTTTGGTTGCAGAATCGTAATCTACAGTTACAATTCTTAGATTGACGATGTCGCCAATCGTATATAATGTTTCAGACCAATCTTCTGTATTTGTTTTATTGATTCCATATACATCGGCTATCAATGGTTGGTAGTTTTCCGTATTAACATAAAATACAGCAAATAAATCGGGTAGCATCGGCGGCATTGCTGTTGGCATTTGGGGATTGTATGGATAAATAGTCGTAAGCTTCTCTCTGATACTTACTCCATAATAGAGCACCTGTTTTTCGTTTTGAGCCTGTACATCTGTTGGTGCTTGCACTATGGTGAGTGGAAGTAGATATGTTGTTTCGGCTTCTAATCCCTGTGTCAAGATTGTAACCTTTATTTTTTCTGATACTTGTTTTCCGGCAGCAATAGTAAGTGTACCTCCCTTTTCGAATTGTACATTGGCTGCAGGTAATGCTTTCAGACTGGTCAGATTCGTTTCATTATAAATGTCCACAAGCTTTTCATCGGCTATCGCGGTTACTGTGACTGCGCTTGCAGCCGGTTGTGTCAGGGTGTAGTAAATGGCGTCGGTAGCGGAAGTTTCGTCTTTGGATAGTCTGATAGCCAGTTTATTGGTCAATGATTTTTCACTGTACAATATTCCCCCTATCTTACTCATCGCCACTTCATCGGGCAACTTGCCTGCTGCCATTGAAATAGGATCTTCGGTACATCCTGCCATTACTATTAGTAGCAACAAGAACAGGAGATGTTTGATTGTATATTTTTTCATAACAGTATATTTTTTAGTTTGACGGATTCATCAATTGTATAGCTGTCCTGGTGATTGCATAATGCATTTTTGTTTGATAATAATCGTCACCTGTGGCAAAAATGGCTAGTCCTCCAAGAGGGCCTAGTGAAACTACGCGTTCAGTCATAACGGTTACGGCATCTTGTTTCACATTGGTTTCGTCGATTATTTGGTTATTGATTTTTGCAGCTAATAGCAGCTTCTCTTTAGGTAATGATTGGTTGTCAAGCAGTCCTGTGACCAGTAGTTTCAAGGTGGTGACATTAGTTATATCAACAGTGTTCAGTACTATATAGTCTAGTTTTTCGATATCGGAAGTTTCCACAAATGCGGGGTCGCCATCCAATACCAGTAATTTGTCACCACTAGCTGCTGCAGAGAGTCTGGAAACAATCAACTTTGCAGCTTCTTTGCGTGCGGCCAGTTCCGCTTCCGTACCACTATAGAGTGGCATGCCCGTAAAGGCAAAACCATTCAGATTCAGTTCGGTCGCTGTAGCGATAGCTTTGTCGAGAAAAGCCCCCAGTTTAGCTGCATCGGAAAGAATAGCCGCTTGTGAAGCGTAGTCTACACGGTAAAGTACTTTTGTACTTTTCTCCTGTAATAAGGGGATGTCTTCGCGGTCATAAGTGCTGATGTTTTCTGAATTAGCTAACGTGACTATATCCAGTGAATCAGGCAATGAACGAAGATACGCACCTTCATTCTTAGACTCTTCGGCACCATTATCGAAACTGCTGTATGTGATGTAATGCGGACGTTCTTGCTTGTAGACACGCAGCGATTCCATATAACGCGCCCAAAGTTCGGGATTCTGATCTTTGGCGTTTTGAGGGGCAATATCTACGGATTCTATATCTTTCCAGTCGTTACATGAGGCAATTGACAGGAGAGCCAGCAACAGGAATAATCCGGTGTATAACCTGGTGATTGATATTTTTATTTTCATATCGTTTGATGTATATATTTTTAGTTCTTTCTTCATTATTATAGTCGGGCAATTGTCCTTCTGAATGTGGACGGTTACGGAGTACGCGGTTTTTTATCCCACCATAAGGGAGTAGCTCCGTTATCGTCTCCACCCAACATCTTTACAGCTTCTGTGATATACTGGTTGTTGGAATACTCACGCGGTGGATACCACAAACGGCGAATCTTAATAACTTTGTCGTTGATGACACCGCCACTGTTATTTACAACTACCGGTAGCAGTTTGGGGTAACCCGTACGGCGGTATTCGCTCCATGCTTCTACTGTGCAGGGGAACATTGCAATCCACTTTTGAGTGATTATACGTTCCAAATTGGCTTCAAACTTATCGTCGCCATCTTGCCAGGCAATAGTAATGGTGCTGGCTGGAGCTGCGACAGAATAGGTACGCATAGGATCGGTATACGCTTGCGGTTTGTTTTGAGAGTCGGCAACATAAGCATCGGCGCCGGTTAGTCCGTATTGGTCGAAGGAAAGTGTAATGGCCTGTTCGTACAAAGACTTGGCATCTCCACCCATATTCCATCCCCGTAAGGCACCTTCTGCACGCAGGAAAGTGATTTCGGCGGCGTTCATCCATAAATAGGGACTTTCGGTAGCGATGACGGGTTTGCTATAACGGTCTTTCACTTCGTCCTTATTGGCTACGTCGATACCGATGCGGATACCTGCATAACCGTCAACTTTTACATTTTGGCCGCCTACCCTTTCGTCCAATTTTACGGTGGTGAACATCTTTGGCCGGCGAGGGTCGTTGTAACCATTCATATAAGAAATAATATCGGCACCCACACGGTGGTCATTCCAACCATTGAAAATCATAGAAGCACGATTCTCTTCTACTGTCAGCCAGGCGTTATCTGCGTTCGAGGTAATGACACCTGCGGATACAGCAGCTTCGGCAACTTGTTGGGCAGTGGCAGGATCAACGTAAGACATGCGGATAGCCATGCGCAGTTTCAGGGAGTTGGTATATTTGTGCCATTTATTCATATCACCGTAATAAACATCATCGAATTTACGGAAAGCTTCAGTCCCCAGGTTTAGATTCTCTTTCAATACAACATCCACTTCGTCCAGTTCTTTCAACATTTGTTTATAAACGTCTGCTTGGGAGTCATATGGCACAGAGAGTGATATTCCGCCTTGTTCGTCTACTATCTTGCTATAGGGGATAGGTCCATACATATCTGTCATACGGTGCATAATAGCTACGCGCAGTAATTTGGATAATGCCAATGCGACAGGATCATCGCTTTGGTCGCGCAGGTCACGGTAGAGCGGATAAGTTTCGGTGAAAACGTCGGAAAATGTTTTGTCCTGCCAATCCACAGACGGATTATATGTTTCAAATTTGGTTGTCCACGGGTTAGTGGCTCCGAAGTATCCGGCATACGGACCGGCAGCCAGCGCTTCAATAAATTGATAAAGATGCTCTTTGACGGGAACGACAAGCCCCTGTAGACCTCTTAGCGTAGCCCCTAAATTATAGTTTTCACGTCCCAGTTCATTCTTGTCCACTTCGTAATCTTTGCGGTTGATGTCGGCAAAGTTACTTGTACAGGCCGTTCCGCCAATAAGTAGTAGAGCAAAGAAGAACATCTTCAGGATAGATGTCACTTGTTTCATAATAGTTGATTTAGTTCGTTAAAAGTTAATTTTTACATTGAAACCAATGTTACGGGTACTTGGCAACATGAAGTAGTCGATTCCCTGATAATAGTTGTCCGTTGTGGCTACTGATTCGGGATCGAAAGGAGCTTTATTGTAAATCATCCATAAATTACGACCTATTACAGATACTTGGATATCACACACGTTTCCCAGCCACTTGCGCGGGATAAGGTATCCGATGCTTGCTTCTTGCAGACGCACGTTGGTGGCGTTGTAGGTGTAGTATTGAGGCAGTCCGCTTTCACTGCCAATCGTTGTATAATAGTTTTGCGCATCGACAAGTGTGCGGTTATTTACCAGTACACCGCCATTATCGCGTGCCAAAGCCGAACGTTCAGATACACCGTACTGGTCCATGGCTGCTTCTGTGGCAGAGTAGACAATGCCACCGATACGTGCCGTAAAGAGAGCGCTTAAGCTTATACCTTTCCATGAGAAGTGATTGCTCCATGCCAAATTGGCTTTTGGAAATACACTACCCAACTTGATGTCCGGCAGATTATTTTCTATAGCTACTATGCCGGTGGGGTCGATATCCACCATACCATTATCATCACGTTTCAGATCGGACTGAGTATAGAGGTCGCCCAATGTGCCGCCTTCCTTCAGAATAAAGCGTGCCTTTCCAAGTCCGCCTACATCCAGTCGGTCTTTGTTTATAAGTTCACCTGTCTCGGGATGTACGTAATCTCTTACTAGTTCTTTAATTTTATTTTTGTTATGGCTAAGGGTGAAGTTACTGTCCCAACGGAAGTTGTTATTCCAGGTATGTCCGTAACCCAATGAAAGTTCCAGTCCTGTGTTACGTACATAACCTGTCTGAAGATAAATGGTAGTGTAACCGGATGATACGGAAATTTGAGGGTCGAACGTTTGGTTGAATGTATTGGCCAGGTACCATGACAGGCCGAGATTAAAGTCCTTGAAAAGTTTCATGTCCAAACCGACTTCCCATGAATCGGTACGTTCCGGTTTCAGATCACCGATAGGATAGTGAGTCTTGGGCTTCCAACTTTGGGTGGCTTCATTATATTCATAAGTTGGAGAAGTTAGGTTGCGCGGATAAGGCATACCGACGGAACTGAACGAACCACGTACTTTCATGTAGTCAATGAAACTTGGCATCTGTATCATTTCGGAGATAACGCCCGAAAGTCCTACCGAGGGGTAGAAGAACGAAGAAGTGGATGAATTGGCGAGTTGCGATGCCCAGTCGTTACGTCCGGTCAGAGTCAGATAGAGCATGCTTTTCCAACCGACTTCTACACTGGCAAAGATGGATTGCGTTTGTTCCTGCCATTCGTCCTGACGTGCTTTCTTCTTGGCATTGTCAAGGTCGAAGACGTTGAATACGTTAGGGATTCCCTTTTCACGTATCGGACCACGATAACTTAATTCTTCAAATTTATTGTTTACAATACTGGCTCCCACGTTTGCTACTAATGAGTAGTCACCGAAACGCTTGTTGATATTGGCAAGTACATCGGCGTATGTTTGAGTTTCATCAGGTTTGGCAATGGTATAATGTCCCTGTGTGCTCTCTTCGGTTATGGTCGCATTTGAACTGGCATACAGTTTCTGTTCATACTTAGTGTGAGAATTGTCTATACGCACACGACCTGCAATGTTTAACCAGTCGGTGATATCATAACTTAACTGTGCGGAGAGCATATAACGTTTTTTTTGGTTGAGGCGTAAATTGCGATATGCAATCCAGTATGGGTTTTGCATACGAAGATCCCCTTCACCTTGCGGCCAAAACATCGTATTGATTTTACGTGCCGGATCCCAACGTTCAAATACTTTGATAAGACTGAAATCGTCACTACGTGGAAACAGGTAGACGGGTACAATTGGGTTGGAATATACGCCCTGGTTGGTCATGTTACGATCGTTTTGAATAATATAGCTGGCGCCTACATCAAGTTTCATCCGGTCATTCAGGAAACTTGTCGTATTGCGGAATGTAAAGTTAAAACGATTGTAACGGTTATTGGGGACTATACCTTGAGAATTTACGGATGCAGCCGAAAAGAAAGTCTGATTTTTCTCCGTTCCGGTAGAAAGAGTAACAGAGTTAGTGAATATCAATCCGGTGTCGAAGAAATCCTTAGGCTCGAATCCGGTACGTGAAGCCTCGTTCAACAATGGTCCCCAGCTTAAAGTGGTGGTACCACCTGTCTTGCCTCGGCTGCCTGTCCCATAGCGATTCTGGAACTGAGGAAGTACGAATGGTTTAGAGAACTCAGTATTACTGTTGACAGATACTTGTAGTTTTCCCACTTGTCCTCGTTTTGTAGTGATAACGATGGCGCCATTGGCTGCATTGCTACCATAGAGAGCGGCTGCAGCGGCACCTGTCAGTACGGATATGCTTTCTATATCATCCGGGTTCAGGTCTGCAATGCTTTCGGACTTACCACGAGAATCAAATTCCGTTCCACCTCCACCGCCAAAATTGAACATAGGAATACCATCGATAACGTATAGTGCATTGCTGCTCTGTTCGATAGACTTTGTACCGCGCATCACGACTTTACTTGCTCCACCCACACCGGAGGAACTACTATTGATATTGACACCGGCTACTTTTCCGTTCAGACTGTTGATGAAATTAGCATCCTTGATACCAGAAATTGCATCAGCCTTCACCTGCTGCACATTGTAGCTCAGTGCCTTTTGTTCGCGTTTGATACCGAGAGCGGTGACTACTACTTCGCTCAGTTGTTTAGTGTCACTCACTAATCTTATTTCGTAGATATTTTTATCTGTTATTTTCACAGTTTGAGGTGTATATCCCACGTAAGTGAAGCTTAATGTGCTGCCTTGAGGAGCCATTATATTGAAATTACCATCGATATCGGTGATTGCGCCTATGGAGCTTCCTTCTACTTTAATGTTCACTCCGATCAGTGGCTCATTATTTTCGTCGATTACTATTCCACTAACTTTCTTTGCAGGAATTCCTTTAGGCTTGTTGTCAGGAATAATCATGATATACTTATCTTTGAACTGATAAGTAAATCCACTTCCCCGGAGAATTTGTGCAAGGGCATTCTCCAATGCCACAGCTTTCAGGTCAAGATTTAAAACAGGCTTGTTTCTTAGTTGCGAATCATTATATCCGACAGAATAATCGGATTGTTTTTCTACTTCCTTAAGTGCCTCGATGATAGATATATTTTTCTTCTGAATCGTGATCTTGGCACTATTTTGTGCAAAGGAGGGTGCTTGCATCATCAACAAACAGAAAAAAAGTAAAAAACTTCTTCCCTTTGCGGTTTGATCTACTATAAATTCATAAATTTGTAGCATTTTCTTAGTATTAGGTTATTAACTAAATTATTTCACGGTAATTGAGTAGAGTAAGACTCTAGTATTGAGAATTTTGATTTCATATCCGGGATAGAGTTAGGGCTCCGTTCCGGATACTTTTTTACATGGGCTTTTAAAAGGTTAAAAAGGTTATTGAATATTGTTTTTTACTATTTCGTTTTTCCGGGGATACTTATTACTTAGAGATTAAGTAACAGTGATCTCCTTTTATCTTATAGTCCATTTGACCTACTACACTCACTATTATATCCATTACCTCAGAGAGTGGTGCCCGGTCTTTGAATCGGAAACTATACTTGTCTTCTTTCAGATTCTTGAGCTGATATTCGAATGTATAAGGATATTTACGTTCGAGTACTGTAATTATATCTTTGACGGACATTTCTCTGAATACAAGTTCTCCGCGTTGCCAGGCTGTAACCTCCTTCATGTCGGGATTGTCCAGGCAATGGCGACGGGTGTCTTTATTGTAAGCCAGCTGCTCATTCGGTTTTAGAATCACCTGCGATTTTAAATCATTGTACTCTACCAATACACTTCCTGAAATCAATGTGGCTGCCAACACCGGATTTTCCGGATAGGCTGAAACATTGAACTCCGTACCCAATGCTGTCACCTGAAAATCATTGGATTTGACAATGAACGGATGTCTTTTATCCGGTTTGACTTTAAAGTTAGCTTCACCGATTAAAAATACACTACGATCTTTCCCGGTAAAGTTTTGCGGATATAAAAGTGTACTTTGTGAGTTCAGCTGTACCTGAGTTCCATCGGGTAGAGTGAGAGTCCTTATTTCAGCAGTAGGAATATATTGTTGAATAAGGTTCGCTTCTGTATCTTTACCGATGGTAGAAAGGTAAACGGAAGAAGCCGCTACTATAAATAAAACCGCCGCAACAGCCTGCCATATATGAATCGGTCGGATTGTTCTTTTTCGTGGTACGGAAGGAATTCCAGCGTTCTTTTTCAAAAGTTCATAGGACTCTTGCATATCGGCTGCGGTTCCTCGCTTATGAGCATCATCCCACAATTTTTGCAGTGCTTCATCTTTTTCAACGGTATGCTCTTCGTCTACCAGCCACTTGTAGAAATCTTGCTGAGTAGATTCCGGATAGTCGTTTCCGGTGAATAATGTTATTATTTTCTGAAAGTAATTCTTCATATTGAGGTATTAATGTTGTAACTGTTATATTAATACTTCAATTAACTAAGGCAGCTTACTTAAGGGAGTAGCAGAAAAAATGCAAAAAAGATGATTTTTTTCATTTCAAGCAGGGTTAAATAGATGTGATGTTCCACTGTTCGTTTCGAAATATTTAGTTTCTCGGCTATTTCAAGATTGCTCATATGCTTGAAACGACTCATTTCGAAAATCATTCTGCGTTGTTCCGGGAGACGTTCGAGAACTAATTTGATGATTAGTTGAGCCTCTTTATAATAGATGGGGTTGAGTGTATCTTCTGATTGGAAAAGTTCGTCGATGAGAGTTTTTTCTATAATTTTCTCCTGATAAGCCAATTCTACTTTTTTGTGTTTGATAAAATTGAGAGTTGTACTTTTAGTAAGAGTATAGATATAAGGAGTCGGATTAGGAACTTCTGCCCATAATTCAGGCTTAGTCCATAGTTTGGTGAAAACATCTTGGGTAATATCCTTCGCGTCTTCTTCGGATTTAAGCAGCATTAGGGCGAAATATTTCACTACTGAATAATACTTCGTGAATATTGTTTCGAATTGTTGCGCTAAAAGTCTTTCGTCTTGGTCTGGGGTCATCGGGTTAACAGATTATTAAAATCGAAAGACAAATGTAAACAAATTAAATTAAGATACGAAGAAAAAAGGAATAGTTTATAAAAAAAGAAAAAAGATAGTGACACTATCCGGTCGGGATGGTGTCACTATATGAGTGGGATGGTGACACCATCGTAGCAGGATAGTGTCACCATCTTAAAGTCCTTTTTCTACCAGTTTCTTTTCACGGTTCGATAGCCATAACCGATGATTACAAGGAAACAAATGAACGGCAAAATGAATGAAACATTGACAGCCGGCATAGAGCCAATTTCTTTCATATCAATGATACTTGCCTGTAACGGAGGTAGTACCGAGCCTCCCAGGATTGCCATAATAAGACCTGCCGCTCCAAATTTGGCATCGTCTCCCATACCTTTCAGGGCAATTCCGTATATAGTGGGGAACATCAGTGACATGCATGCGGAAACGGCTACCAGACAGTACAGTCCGAAGATATTCTGCAGGAAGATAGTTCCCAATGTAAAGATACCTCCGAAGATGGCAAGGATCATCAGTAATTTTCCGGCATTAAGATAACGCAGGATAAAGGTACAGATAAATCGGCTGATACAGAAGATAACCATTGCTATGATGTTGTACTGCTGTGACAGTACTTCTGCACTTTTTTCGTCCATACCATATTCCGGTGACATAAACAGGCGGGTTCCGTATTGAATGATGAATGTCCAGCACATAATCTGTACACCTACATAGAAGAACTGGGCAATCACTCCTTCGCGATAACGTGTCAGGGTAAAGATACGTTTTAGTGTCGGGAAAAAGTCTATTTTGTGATTCTGATCTCCGTTCTTTGGCATTTTGACGAATCGTATCAGTAGCAACATGGCCAGAATAACTATTCCGATAGTGAGATAGGGAGCAATCAAGACGGCAAGGTCACTTTCTTTGATAGCCTGAAATTCGCTTTCATTGAGTAAGGCACGTTCGTCGGTTCCCATCGGGTGGAGTTTTGCCTGAATAAATTGCATGGCTACAAACATACCGAGTAATGATCCCATTGGGTTGAAAGACTGGGCCAGATTCAGACGCCTTGTGGCAGTTTCTTCCGTTCCCATAGAAAGAATGTATGGATTGCAACTGGTTTCCAGAAAGGAAAGTCCACAGGTCAGAATAAAGTAAGCGATCAGAAACGGATAATATTCTCCCGTCATTTTGGCGGGAAAGAACAAGAAGGCTCCGAAAGCATATAGCCCAAGTCCCAGTAATACGCCGGCTTTATAAGAATATTTACGGATGAACATGGCAGCAGGAAAAGCCATGGCAAAGTATCCGCCGTAGAAAGCTACCTGAACCAGTGCTCCATCGGTTGCACTCATCCTGAAAATTTTGGAGAATGCTTTTACCATCGGATTGGTAATGTCATTCGCAAATCCCCATAGTGCAAAGCAGGATGTAATAAGTATAAATGGAATAAGATAGCTGACGCCGTCTTTTGAGATGATAGACTGCTTGGTGTGTTTCATGGTTATTTTTGTTATTTTAGGTATTATATAGATGGAACATTCTCTCCATTGGTTTCCATTTCTCAGCCGAACTCATTCCCGGAGCAGCCTGCTGGAAGATAGACATGTATTCTTCCCATTCCTGTTGTCGGGGGAGGGTGTTCAGGCGTGTCATAGCTGTGTCCCAGTCAAAGTCTGCAGGAGTTTCGACGATCATAAACAGACGGGTGCCCAGAATGTAGATTTCCATCTCAAGGATACCTACTTCGCGGATTCCCGCAAGGATTTCGGGCCATGCTTCTGCCTGACTATGTCTTTTCCGGTACTCGGCAATTAGTTCCGGAGAATCCCGTAAATCAAGAGTCTGGCAATATCGCTTGACAGGGACGTTGTAGGTTTTTACTTGATAACCAGTTTGAGGTGTTTCCATATATTTCTTATTTTTCAGGGTAATATACTTGCGGTGTAACGCTGCGGCTTACAATTTCTCTGATTTCCCGGAGACTGGATATTTCTCCTTTGGCCATTGCCTGAGTCAGAATGTTGCCCATAGCAGTAGCTTCTATAGGTCCTGCATAAACAGGGATACCGAGTGCGTTGGCTGTGAGTTGGTTGAGCAGTTTATTTTGTGATCCTCCTCCGATGATGTTTAGCCGGTGAATCGGGGAGGGGAGACAACGGTTAAGTTGTTCTACTGCTTCCCGATATTTGAAGGCTAGTGACTGGAGTACACATTTTACCGTTTCTGCCTTGTTTTGGGGAACTTCCAGGGAATGAGCCCGACAGTAATTCAAAAGAGCTGTTTCCATATTTTCAGGGTTCATGAAGGCTGCATCGTCTACAGGAATAATGGTGTCGATTTCTGCTTCGGCGGCTTGCGGAAGAATCGTATCATAATTTTGTTCTTCTCCACACATTTTCCATTCGCTCATCAGACGCTGCAGAATCCATAGCCCGGTAATGTTTTGCAGGAATCGGATATGTCCGCCTACCCCTCCTTCATTGGTAAACTGAGCGAGTCTTGCTTCTTCCGTTAATATGGGTTCATCCACTTCGACTCCCAGCAATGACCATGTGCCGGAGCTAAGAAAGGCTACTTGTCCTTTCATTGCGGGGACGGCAGCAACGGCACTGGCAGTGTCATGTGAGCCAACTGCAATAATATCGACGGAGCCTAATCCGGTTTCACGGGCTATATCTTCTTTTAGTGTTCCTCTGATGGTTCCCGGTAGAATAATTTCTCCGAATAAATGTTCGGGGAGTCCCAAAGCACGAATAGTGTCCATCGACCAGTTTCGTTGGCGTGCGTCGAGCAATTCGGAGGTGGAGGCTATGCAATATTCATTATTAGCCACTCCTGTCAGGTAATAACTGAAAAGATCAGGCATGAACAGCAGTTGGTGGGCAACTTCCAATTGTACATCTTGACTCTGTTGCATGCTGTAGAGTTGGAATAGCGTATTGATGGGCATTACTTGTATTCCTGTGCAGGCGTAGTGCTTTTGTATATCCAGTATTTGGAATGCTTTAGCGGGCATTCCGTCTGTCCGGGCATCCCGATAGCAGACAGGGTTGCCCAGCAAATTTCCTTTTTTGTCAATCAGGCCGAAGTCTACTCCCCAAGTATCGATACCGATTCCTTTGACACGGTATCCTTTCTGTGCAGCGAGTTTCAATCCGGTTTTCATATCCTCGAACAAGGCCGGAAAATCCCAGTAAACATGATTTCCGAGTTTGACTTGCCGGTTGGTAAAGCGGTGGACTTCTTCTAATTCCAGTTTTCCCTGAAGAAGGGAGCCGGCGATAACACGTCCGCTGCCTCCTCCAAAGTCTACTGCTAAATATGTGTTTCTTGTGGTATCTTCCATGGTATTCCCAGATACTTATTTGGTTTTCTTTCCTAATACGTATATTTCCAGGTCTTCTATTTCTTCCGGTGTCAGTACGGAGTAATCGCCGCCGGACTGAACTATGATGCGGCAGGCCATTTCAAAGAAAGTAGCCCGTTCGTACACTTGGTCAAAGTCTTTTCCGCATACTACTTGTCCATGATTGGTCAGCAGGACGGAATTATGATTCAGCATAGCCTCTACTACCGCTTTCGCCAATTCAGGAGATCCCGGTCGATAGTAAGGAATTACAGGGATTTCAGAGCCTACATGACAGGGGATCTCTGCTGTTACATTAAAATTCGTCGGTTTGTTTTTCATGCAGGAAATGGCAGTAGCATATTCCGACTGAAAATGGAGTACTACATTTACATCCGGTCGTTCGCGAAGGACGCCGAGGTGAAAAGTACTTTCCATAGACGGCTTTACACCATTAGCAGGCATACCGCTGGCAATATTGCAGATAGATACTTTTTCTTTGGCAAGGGTAGGGACCCATGAACCTGTACCCGAAATCAGTGCTTCTTCTCCGATTCTCCAGGAAAGATTTCCGCTGCTGCAGAGCATTAATTTTGCATCTCCGTAGCGGTGTGCCTGTGCAAGAAACAGTTCGATGTGTTCGTTAGTTATCATAGTGTTTTTATTTAAGCCGTATAGGGTGGAAGCTTGTTTTTCAGGCAGCTTCCACTTCTATGCGGCAAAGTTAAATTTTTAATTTATATAGGACGAAGGTTTCTTGTTTATTTGTAGATAGGTCCGTAAGTTGTGCAGGCTCTGTAGTCTGCTCCTTCTTTATCCATGCCGAATGCGTTCCATGCAGCCGGGCGGAAAATTTCGTTCTCATCTACATTGTGCATGCAAACAGGGATGCGAAGCATAGAGGCAAGGGTAATCAGGTCTTGTCCGATGTGACCGTAGCTGATAGCGCCATGATTAGCTCCCCAGTTGTTCATTACAGAATATACATCTTTGAAAGCAGCTTTGTCGCACAGACGGGGAACGAACCAGGTAGTAGGCCATGTCGGGTCAGTACGCATATTCAGCTTCTGGTGGATTTCCGGATCGATTTCAACGGTCCATCCTTCTGCGATTTGCAGGACAGGACCTAAGCCTTTAATCAGGTTCAGGCGCATCATAGTGACAGGCATTCCACCTTTTGAAAGGAAGTTGGATGAGAAGCCGCCGCCACGGAAGTAGTCGCGGTCCGCCGGATACCATGTCGTTGCTTTGAGGCAGTTTTCTACATCTGCATCTGTCAGGTTCCATGGTTCTTTCATGACAGGATTTCCTTCTGCGTCTAATGACTGGCCGGAACCGTCGAGGGTTGTTGCTCCCGAGTTGATCAAGTGGATGATACCGTTTGCAGCTAAGCCGGTCAACTCTTTACCGGTTACACGTTTTACGGCTTCAGGACTCCAATAAGTACGTACATCGGAGAATATTTGTGCACGGTTGGTCAGTAAATGTCCGAATAGCATGGCCACACCGTTGCAGGCATCGTTTTCGGTAGCTACTACAAATGCTTCGCGGATGCCGTTCCAGTCGAAAGAGGTGTTGAGCAATGCTTCCGGATAGTCACCGTTAGGATAGAAGTCTGTCCATTGGCGTTGTCCCTGGAAGCCGGCAGCGATGGCATTGTGTCCCAGAGCTTCTTCCTTGAATCCCATTTCTTTCAGTTTCGGGTTTCCGGTCATCAGGTCGCGCATGATAATCATCATCTTCACAACAAATTCCCAGTCTGCATTCTTTTGTTCACGGTTTTTACGTTTTTCCGGACGGTTCTTGAAGTCCTCACCTTCGTTTACTTTACAGTACTTTTCAGTCCATGCCATTGCTTTGGCGTATTCTTCGTGGTCATAAATACCTTCTTCCATGCGGCGGATGATTTCTGTCAGGTCTATTGACTCATTGCGCATTCCCAGATATTCCTGGAAGAAATCAGGATTAACGATAGAGCCGGCGATGCCCATAGAGACGCTGCCCATTGAAAGGTAAGACTTACCTCTCATAGTGGCTACTGCCTGTGCTGCACGTGCAAAACGAAGAATTTTTTCTGCTACGTCTTCCGGAATTGTGTTATCGTCGAGGTCTTGTACATCACGTCCGTAGATACCGAATGCAGGAAGTCCTTTTTGCGCGTGTCCCGCCAATACGGCTGCAAGGTATACAGCTCCCGGACGTTCGGTTCCGTTGAAGCCCCATACTGCTTTCGGGTAATGTGGATTCATATCCATTGTTTCCGCACCATAGCACCAGCAGGAAGTGACAGTAATAGTAGACCCTACACCTTCTCTTTCAAACTTTTCCGCACAAGCAGCGCTTTCGGCTACACGACCGATGGTGCTGTCGGCAATTACACATTCCACAGGAGTGCCGTCACCGTTTTTCAGGTTATTGCCGATTAACTCAGCTACTGCTTTGGCAAGGTTCATTGTCTTTTCTTCAAGACTTTCGCGAACGCCGCCCTGGCGACCGTCGATAGTGGGACGAATCCCGATTTTCGGATACTTTTTCATGGTTTCTTAATTTTTTTATTTAGTGGTTAATATCTGTGCTGAGCTGTGCTGGTTATGTGGCAAAAAAAATCATAGGGAGTTTCGGAGTCTTACTTCTGTAGGCAGGTATTTTTGTATCGGTACATTGTTCAGAACAAAATTTGCCGCCTCATTTCCCATCATTTCCCAATCAATGCTCAATGAAGTGATTCCTTCGTCAATCACTTCGTAAGAAGGAATATCATTGTATGCCAGCAGACCGAAATCTTTTCCGCATTTCAGTCCTTCCAGTCTTCCTTGTTTTACAACCTTCACCACATCCTGTTGTTTAATGGCTATATAGGCCACTCCTTTACGTACGGTCAGGTTATCAATATCTTCCTGTATTTCACATAAAAATCCTTGTTCCTCGCAGAAACGGGTAAAATACTCTTTACTGCTCTGAGGATGTTTCAGGTTTTTAGAGAATAACAGAACAAGTTGAGGATAATGCCGCAATCTTTCCTTCAGCATAAGTAATGCCTGATAGAAAGCTTCATCAAAGTCCTGGCAAATATAAGAGTACTTTTCTTTCTCGAATTTGCCGAAGTCAAGGAGCAGTAATCTTGTAGGATGGATTTTATTGAGAACTGTACTGAATTTCTCGTTATCGAAATTCATCACTATGTATTTATTGTATTTTCCTATAGATTCGCGGATAATGGTATTGAAAAGCCGTTCATTGTATTGATGAAACAGCAAGTCTACCTTGTAATTAATAGGCAGATGTTTAACGAAACTATTGTATAGGGCTTCTTTGAAAGGAGTATATTGGTCAAGCAGGAGCAGGATGTTGGTTACCTGACTGGTTACATAATATCCTTTTCCCGGAGTAGAGTCGATCAATCCGCGTTCGCGAAGATCGAGAAAGGCTTTGAAGACCGTATCACGGGATACTTCGTATTGTGCACTTAACTGATTGATGGAAGGCAAAGAATCTCCTTCACGAAATTCTTTCATGGAAATAGCCTGACTAAGTGTGTCCGCCAATTGCGTAACCTTACTGGACTGTTGACCAAATGTTTTCTTTTTACCAGTTCGTCTCATACTGTTATAAGATAAATGACTGTGCTGAGCTATGCTGCTGCAAAGAAAGGAAATTAATTCATAAGTCGAGAACTAATTTTATATGTTCTATAGCAGGAAATAAAAAAAATCCCCTTCGGCGAACCGAAGAGGATTTATAGCTTTTTCCAAATTTCTTGTTAGGAACCTGCCGAAATTTATTCAGCAGCAGCTTCTGTTGCAGGAGCTTCTTCAGCCGGAGCCTCAGTTGCTTCTTCTGCAGGTGCTTCAGCAGCAGCTTTTTCAGCAGCTTCAGCAGCTTTCTTTTCAGCGAGTGCTTTTGCTTTCACTTCGTTGATCTTCTTTTCTGCTTCCAGACGTGCTTTAGCTTCCGCTTTCTTTTCTTCGTTTTGTTTAGCTTTCAAAGCAGCCAGACCTGACTGTTTGTTATTCTTCCAAGCTTCGAATTTAGCTTCTGCTTCTGCTTCTCCGAATGCGCCTTTTGCAACACCGCCCAAAAGATGTTTCTTCATGTAAACACCTTCACGAGAAAGGATATTACGTACAGTGTCACTTGGCTGTGCACCTTTCAGTACCCATGCCAATGCAGCGTCGAAATTCAAATCTACTGTAGCAGGATTGGGGTTCGGGTTGTAAGTACCAATCTTCTCAATAAATTTACCATCACGTGGTGCTCTGCTGTCTGCAATTACAATTGAATAAAACGCGTAACTTTTACGTCCGTGTCTCTGCAATCTGATTCTAGTTGCCATTTTTAATAATTGTTTTTAATTAATGATTTGAATTATGCTACTAACTCGTAATAGCGGGTGCAAAGATACAGTTTTTCTTTTGATTGACAAATATTTCCTTTTTTTTTCTTACGAATACCTCCTCGGATATCGGAACAGGATGGCGAGCAAGGCACAGGCTCCCATGGTGAACGGGTAATAGAGATTACCGATGATACTGATAGGAGAGATGTTGGCTAATCCTGCGGCAATCAGCATTTGTGCTCCGTAGGGTATAATACCTTGTATCAGACAGGAGAAAGTATCAAGGATGCTGGCGGTCTTTCTACGGTCGAGGTGGAATTTCTGTGCGATATCCTTGGCAATAGGTCCTGTTGTGATGATGGCAATTGTATTGTTGGCGGTACATAGATTAGCGATGCTGACCAGAGCGGCAATGCTCAGTTCCGCACCACGTTTTCCGTTGACGTGGCGGGTCAGCTTTTTGATGATAAAATCGATACCGCCATTATAACGGATCGTTTCGAGCATACCACCTGCCAGCAAGGTGATAATAATCAATTCTCCCATACCTGTGATACCCGTTCCCATTGCTCCAAACCAATCGAATACATCAAAATTTCCGGTAACTATACCGATGATACCGCTTGTCAGGATACCTATGATTAATACCAGCATCACGTTCATTCCGGCAATGGCTGTTCCCAGTACTATAATATAAGGTATCACTTTGACCCATTCGATCGTTTGTACTTGTGTGGGTGCAGTGATGGATAACCCTTGGAAAATATAGATTCCCAGCACGATAATTGCTGCCGGAACCACAATCATGGAATTGACCCGAAACTTATCGCGCATCACACATTCCTGTGTTTTGGTAGAGGCGATGGTCGTGTCGGATATAAATGACAGGTTATCTCCGAAGAAAGAACCTCCGACAACGACTGCTACCATGAATGGAAGGGCTATTTCAGTCTTTTCGGCCAGACCTACAGCAACAGGGGTAAGGGCTACAATCGTGCCTACACTCGTGCCGATGGATAATGAGATGAAACAGGCGGCTATGAATATACCCGCCAATAGTAAATTGTCAGGGAGGATGTGCAGTGTCAGATTGACGGTTGCATCAATGGCTCCCATCTGCTTGGCGCTTTGTGCAAAAGCTCCGGCAAGAATGAAAATCCATATCATCAGGAGGATATTCTTGTTGGCGGCTCCTACTGAGAACTGGTAAATTCGCTGTTCGAGCTTCAATCCCCGTGTAATGGCAATTGCGTAGCAGGAAGAGACGAGGAAAGCAACGGTGATAGGTACTTTATAAAAGTCATTAACAAGAATGGAAGTAACCAGGTAGAGGCAAAGAAATACGAGTAACGGACTCAGTGCCCACCAGCTACCATGACGTTCTTTATGTATTTTTTCTTCTGTCATAAATTGATATTATGGTATATATTCGAACTGCAAAGATAGTAAGGAAACACATAAGTAGGATAAAAGGCTCAATTTTTCATCTTTTCTTTTTCCGTTTGGGCTCTTTCTTTTTCCGCTTCAGAAATTAAATTCCTTCTCTTTTTTCCTCTTTCCGTTACTTTCGTGCCGTTGACAACGTAACTAATGTAGAATAGAATGACAACGACTAAATTTTCATTATGTGTTTTTTGTCTCTGCCTGCTCACGTCGTGTGGTAAAGGAGAGAAGAAAACGAACGAGCCTGTACGGGTAAAAGTGGCGGAAGCGGCAATTCATGTTCCTTCTGCAGAGCGTGAATTTTCATTCATTTCCAAGCCGTTCAAGGAGACTGAACTCTCTTTTCGGGTGGGCGGACCGATTGACCGTTTTGAAGTGTATGCAGGTAACTTCTATCACCGGGGAGATATTATAGCTGAAATTGATTCTCGTGATTTTCGTATTCGTAAGGAACGTGCCGAAGCTATTTATCATCAGGCAAAGGCGGAATTCGAGCGAATCAAAGTGTTGTATGAGAAAAACAACTTATCTGCCAGTGCCTATGAAAAAGCGCATGCAGACTATACTTCTGCCAGAACGGCTTATGAAACAGCCGTCAATGAACTCGAAGATACACGGCTGATCGCCCCTTTTGACGGATATATAGGGGAAGTATATATTGAAAAATATCAGGATGTGAAAGCAACTCAGTCTGTCGTCTCTTTTATCGATATCACTCAGTTGAAGATAGAAGCGTATGTGACTCAGGAAATCGCATTTCAAGCGAAGGAGATCAAGGAAGTAGGAATTCGTTTTGATGTTCGTCCCGAAGTCGTATATCCGGCAAAAGTGATAGAGATTTCGAAGAGTACGACGCGCAATAACCTTTCTTTCCTTATGACGGCATTGTTGCCCAATAAACAAGGGGAATGGCCTGCCGGTATCTCAGGGAAAATGTTGCTGGATCTTCCTTCCTTGTCATCTGTCCCCATGGTGACTGTTCCGCAAACGGCTCTTAATCATCGTCCCACTGAAGGAGATTATGTCTGGATGGTGGATCATGCGACAGGGAAAGTGTGGAAGAAAAAAGTCGTTTTAGGTGAATTACTTCCGAATGGAAGAGTGGAAGTGAAGGGTGGACTGCAGGCAGGAGATCAGGTAGCTGTGAGTAAATTACGTTTTCTTTCGGACGGGATGCCTGTGGATATCATTTCTCAGAAAGAAAACAAACCGGTTACTGCTCAAAAGTAAATAGAAGATGAAATTGGTGAAATATTTCTTGCAGAAGAAGTCGGTGACTATTCTGCTGCTGGTATTAGTGTTGGGAGGAGGATTGTTTTCTTATGTCAAAATGGGAAAACTGGAAGATGCCCCGTTTACTATCAAGCAAGCATTGGTGATGACTCCTTATCCGGGTGCTTCTCCTTCCGAAGTGCAGTCTCAGGTGACGGATGTATTGGAGGAATCGATACAGTCATTAGGAGAGTTGTACTATCTGAAGACTGAGAATCGGGCAGGATTATCTAAAATAACTGTTTATGTGAAGAAGGAAATCCGGGCAGACGAGATGCAGCAATTGTGGGATAAACTTCGTCGGAAAGTCAATGATGTGCAGTCGAAACTTCCTGCAGGAGCAGGTCCTTCCGTGGTAAATGATGATTTTGGGGATGTGCTGGGTGTTTTCTATGGTCTGACGGGGGAAGGATATTCTTACCGGGAACTGGAAAATCAGGCGAAGCTTATCAAGAATGAGCTGCTCAGAGTGAAAGATGTGGCAAAAGTCGAGATTTACGGCGTACAGTCTCCAACGATTGATGTTATTCTTAATCCCTCCGTTATGGCACGGAGCGGAATTACGACTGCGGATATTTCGCGTGCTTTCGATGCGCAGAATAGAGTGGTGGATGCCGGAGGAATTGATGCCGGTGTAAACAGGATACGGATTGAGTCTACCGGAAATTTTTATTCTCTGGATGATATTCGGAATATGACTATCGTATCACGTACAGGTGAACATTTCCGGTTGGCTGATATTGCGGAGGTTCAGGAGAGCTATCAGACACCTCCAAGCAATAAAATGCGGATTAACGGTCAGCCTGCTGTGGGGATTGCTATTTCTACAATTCCTACAGGGAACGTGGTCGATATGGCAGAGGCGGTGAAACTGGTGATTGACCGTTTTACAGAAACAATGTCCGAAGGGTTTGAGTTGCAGACGATTTATGACCAGGGTTATGAATCGGCGGTAGCCAATCAAGGATTTATCCTGAATCTGATCATATCTGTTGTGACAGTAGTAGCTATTCTGTTGTTCTTCATAGGGTTCAAGAATGGCATTCTGATTGGCAGCGGATTGGTGTTTTCTATTTTTGCTACGTTGATTGTGATGTTTTCGCAAGGAATTGCATTGCAGCGTATGTCACTTGCCGCCATTATCATTGCCATGGGAATGCTGGTAGATAACGCTATTGTGGTTTCTGATTCGGCCTTGGTCAATATGCAGCGGGGGATGCGTAAACGGGTAGCTATATTACGCGCTTGTTCTTCGACCTCATTGCCCCTGTTGGCGGCAACAGTGATTGCGATTCTGACCTTCTTGCCTATTTATTATTCGCCGCATATTACCGGCGAGTTATTGTCATCCTTAGTTGTAGTTATCGGCGTTTCGCTGATGTTCAGTTGGGTCTTTGCGCTGACACAGACTCCGTTCTTTATACAGGAGTTTGTCCGTCGGCCGAGACCCGACGAACTTAAGGCGGCTCTTTTTGCAGGCAAGTATTATGATAAATTCCGTTCTGCATTAAGATGGGTGATTCGTCACCGGTATGCGACGATTGGATGTATGGTCGTTATGCTGGTGTTGTCGGCATGGAGTTTCAAGTTTATTCCGAAGGTCTTTGTCCCTGCTTTGGATAAGCAGTATTTTACATTGGATATGTGGCTGCCCGAAGGGACACGGATTGAAGAAACAGATAAGATGGTGATGGATATGGCGGCGTATATCCGTGGACAGGAAGAAACGGAAATGGTCTCGACTTATGTAGGGCGCACTCCGCCGCGTTATTATCTGTCAAACGTCTCCTTTGGGCCTCAATCCAACTATGCACAGATTCTGGTGAAATGCAAGACTTCGAAACTTTCCCGTCAGTTGCATGCCCGTTTGCAGGATTCTATTTCGTTGAAGTATCCGGAGCCGTTGATTAAAGTAAATAAATTCGAGTTGAGTCCATTGACGGAGGCGGTGATTGAAGCCCGTTTTCTCGGGCCGGACCCTGCCGTACTCGATTCGCTGGTGGGACAGGCTGTTGAGGTGATGAGGCGAAATCCCAAGGTTGCGGATGCCCGGAATGAATGGGGAAATATGTCGATGATAATTCGTCCGGTGTATGATCCGATGAAAGCCGGAGCATTGGGGATTACAAAAGCTTCGATGATGGAGTCGGTGAAGTCAATTAATGATGGTTTGCCTGTCGGTGTCTATCGGGATAATGAAAAGAAAGTTCCCGTTCTTTTGAAATCGGGTAATGTGGATATAACGGACGCTAATTCTTTAGGAGACTTCTCCATATGGAATGGAGAAAGGTCGGCTCCGCTTTCGCAGGTAACGGAGCGGGTAGAGACGACATGGGAATTTCCACAGGTGAGAACCTATAACCGTCAGTTGTCAATGGCTGCAATGTGCGGCGTGAAACCGGGGCATACGATGGCGGAAGTACACGGAGAAATCCGGAAAGAAATAGAGAATATCCGACTTCCCGAAGGATATACTTTCTTTTGGGATGCCCAGTATAAGGATCAGGGGGAGGCGATGCAGGCTATTGCCAAATATTTCCCGCTGGCATTTCTTGCATTGGTTGTTATTTTAGTTTGTCTGTTCGGTAATTTCCGTGACCCGGTTATTATTCTTTGTGTCCTGCCTTTGTCTTTGATAGGCATTGCGGTGGGGATGCTTTTGACTGGTTTCGATTTTGGGTTCTTCCCGATAGCCGGCTGGTTGGGGTTGCTTGGGATGATAATTAAAAATGTGATTGTACTGATTGATGAAATAAATGTGCAGCACCGGACCGGAATTGATCTGTATACATCTATTGTTGAGGCTACGGTTTCCCGAACTCGTCCGGTATTGATGGCAGCTACTACTACCATCCTCGGTATGGTTCCGTTATTGTTCGATGTTGCTTTCGGCGGAATGGCTGCTACTATTATTTTCGGACTGACGTTTGCTACGGGACTGACCTTGTTTGTCACCCCTGCATTATATTCAATGTTTTATAAAGTAAAAGGAAAATAAAGATGAAAATAAGAATATATAGCTTGTTGTTTTGCGGCTTTGCTCTGGGACCTTTATCTGCTTTTGCCCAACAGAGTCCTTTGCTTGAGAAATACCGGACGATGGCACTGGATTACAATCACGACTTGAAGGCGGCAGAAAAGAACATAGCCGCCAGTGTGGAAGTGGAAAAATCAGCCCGGGCAGATTTGAAACCGAAACTTTCCGGAGCAGCTAATTTTCAGTATACAGAGAATCCGCTGGAACTGACTTTGGACGTCCCTTCTTTGGGATTATCGAGAACTGTAGAAGGGAGGCAGCTAAACTATGGCGGCTCTCTGTCTATCGTGCAACCGGTCTATACGGGCGGACGCGTGCTGGAATCCATTCGCATGGCACAGCATCAGCAATCATTGGCTGCCAATCAGGCAAGGGCTTTGAATGACGCCGTTTGTTATCAGACGGATATTCAATATTGGAGTGCCGTAGCCCGGCAGGAGATTGTGTCTGTTGCCGAAGATTTTCGTAACTCTATAGCAGCTTTGGTTCAGACAATCAAAGAAAGGGTGGAGGTAGGGCTTGTTGATCCGCAAGATTTACTGATGGCGGAAGTAAAGTTGAATGAGGCGGAATATCAGTTGCTTCAGGCACAAAGTAATTTTGAAACAGGGCGCATGGCATTGAATTCTATGATTGGTGTTCAGCTGGAACATCATACGGAGCTGGATTCGCAGATACCGATGGTGGTGGTCGAAGATTCTACGTGGCTGTCTGCCGGCATGACACGTCCTGAGATCCAAATAGCTTATGACCGGATTCGTATGGCCGAGAGTACAAAGAAGTTGAATGATTCGCAGTTCAAACCTCAGTTTTATGTGGGTATAGACGGAAGTTACTCTTCTCCCGGATATAATTTCAAGAAAGATCTGGACCCTAATTATGCTGTTTATGCTAAAGTCTCCGTACCCATTTTCGAGTGGGGAAAGCGTAAAAGTGAGAAACGTGCTTCTTCTTTTCGGATAGGTATGGCAGAAGATAATTTGAATAAAGTGATGGATCAGGTGGAACTGGAAATAGGCGTGGCACGTAAAGCATTGTCACAAGCCATTGAGCGGGTCCGTTTAAGTGAAAGTTCATTGGCCAAAGCAGAAGAAAATGAAGCGAAAGCCATAGAACGTTATAATGAAGGAAAGGTTTCAGTGGTGGAGGTGATTGATGCGCAAACCTATCGGCAGACATCGCAGGTGAATTATGTGCAGGCCAAAGCTGCGGCACAAGGACACTATTCGGAGTTAATAAAAGCTCTTCACGGATATGATTGTCGATAAAAAGCGCTAACTTTGTATGAAAAGAGCCGACTATATGAATGTAAAGTTGAACACCTTATTATATGTAGTGCTGTTTTCAGGGTTGGGTATATTCTCTTTCCTGTTACTGATCAATTATGCAACCTTCTCTGATCGGGTTGCTGATATATTACATTCAGTCAGTACACTGGGATTTTTTATATTGGCTTTTAATGTGCTGGGATATACCACTATCAGATTAAGTTCATGGATCGACAATCAGTATGCGCTGAATCTGTATCGGTGTTGGAAGCTGGTCTCGGTCTATATGGTCGTAATGGGGATGTTTTTTTTGCTGAACTACGGTTTGATGGTAACTGCCAAATTATTGGCAGGAGCTTCCCATCCGTTTACGTTTCCCAACGGAGGATGGCGGATTCTTATTACTGTATGGCTAGTAGAGCTTGTCATTTTAGGATTGCTGTTGGTTAATCGTTCCATGCGGAATACATTGAAGTTGCAGCAAGAAGCGGCTGCCTTGCAGAAAGAGAATAATACGGCACGATATACGGCTCTTCAGAACCAATTGAATCCTCATTTCCTATTCAATAGCCTGAATACATTAATTTCGGAAATTCGATACAATCCGGCAAATGCGGAGTTGTTTACCCAGCATCTTTCCGATGTGTACCGTTATATTCTTCAGTGCCAGAATCAACGACTGACAACATTGAGGGAAGAACTGGAATTTCTGAACTCTTATATCTTTTTGCATCGGGTACGGTTAGGGGATTGCATCCATATAGATAACCGTATTCCGAAAGCCTGTCTGGAAGCTCAACTTCCCCCGCTTACGATTCAGTTACTGGCGGAGAATGTAATAAAACATAATGTGATTCATATGGGGAAACCAATGACTATTGAACTGTTTTATCTGGAAAAGGAAAGGGAACTGGTAGTCAGTAACCGGATGCAGGCTAAAAAATCAGCAACAATTTCAGGGACCGGATTGAAGAATCTTGCTGCCCGGTATAGATTGTTGTGCAATCGTGATATAGTAGTAGAAAACACTTTACAGAAGTTTACCGTAAAAATACCTTTGCTCTATGAATAAAATAAAAGCAGCCATCATAGAAGATGAGATTCCGGCAGCCCGTCTGCTTAAGGATACATTATTGTCTCTTCGTCCCGATTGGGAAGTTCAGTTGTTGCCCGGTAACATTGAAGAGGCGGTAGAATGGTTCGGACAACATCCTCATCCGGATATTCTCTTTCTGGATATTCAGCTGACGGATGGTAATTCCTTCCTTTTTATAGAACAAGCGCACCCGGAGAGCATGATTGTATTTACTACAGCTTATGATGAATATGCCGTACGTGCTTTCTCTGTGAATAGTATTGACTATCTCTTAAAGCCAATCCATGAGGACCGTTTGATGCAGACTATTCTTCGTTTTGAAGGGTTGACAAAGAATTATATTCATGATTTCAACCATGAAAGCCGGATGCTGGAAATATTGCAGCAACTTTCTGTTGTACAGGAAGCTTCTTCTTCAGCACAGAAAAAGTATCGTACCCGTTTCCTGATTTCCGGTGGTGAGAAGCTTTTTACTTTGCAAGTGAGTGATATCGCCTACTTCTACTCAGAGAATAAGCTCACCTTTGCCGTGACTCATAAGAACCGTGAGTATCTAATTGATCTGGCATTAGACCGATTGAGCGAACAACTTGACCCGGATCACTTTTTCCGAACGAACCGTCAGACATTGGTCTGTATTGATGCCATTCAGCGTATTGAATCCTACTTCTTGGGAAAAGCGATTGTTCATGTGCAACCACCTTTCAAAGATAAGATCGTGGTGAGCAAAGACAAAATGGCTTCATTCAGGATGTGGCTGAATTATTAGTCATTTTATAGCAATATAATGCGCTTTTGCATAATGTCTGTAAGTTGTGCCTTCAACTGACGGGCATTGATTGGTTTCGGCATATAACCGTCGAAACCACTTTCCATTACCTGCTGTTCGTCCGAAGCGTATGCAAAAGCCGTGACTGCAATAATCGGTACCTTAGCGGAGTATTTGCGAATTTCTTTAGTTGCTTCATATCCATTCAGAACGGGCATGTTGATGTCCATCAGTATGATTTGCGGATTATATTCTTTGAACATATTCACAGCTTCCTGACCGTCCCAGGCATGAATCAGATGGTAGTCGTATTTTAGAATAGACTCGAATAACTTATAGTTGCTTTCATTGTCTTCAGCAATCAGAATGATCAGTTTGTCCTTTTCTATGAAAATCGTCTGTGTTTTCTTCGGGAGAGGCTTTTCTACTGTTTCGGCTTGTTTGTAAGGCAATGTAAACCAGAATGTAGCCCCCTTTCCTTCTTCTGATTCCACTCCGATTTTACCACCCATATGATCAACGAGTGTCTGGCAAATTGAGAGCCCTAATCCTGTTCCTTGTGTAAAGGAATTCAATTTTATAAAACGTCCGAAGATACTTTCTTGTTTATCCTGGGGGATGCCGCAACCTGTGTCAGTTACGTAAAAATAGAGCTCATCGTTTTGGTGTTCATATCCGAACCGGATGCTGCCTTGAGGTGTAAACTTTATGGCATTGGTTATAAGATTGATAATTAACTGGGATAACCTGTTTTTTTCTATATGTGCAAAACAAGGTTCTGCAGGAGCTACAAATTCCAGCTTTACAGTATCCGACTTGAGTTTCAGTTGGCAGCTGTTTTCCAGATCTTTCATTAAATCATTGAGTTCAATATCGGAATAATGTAAATCCAATGTTCCGGCTTCTATTTTGGATAGGTCGAGGATGTCACTGATGAGTTGCAACAATAGGGTATTATTGTTTTCAATGATGCTGACATATTCCTGTTTTTCCTCTTCTTCCTCCGTAGAGGCCAATATGCCGGAGAAGCCGACGATAGCATTTAATGGAGTACGAATTTCGTGACTCATGTTGGCGAGGAAGGCGGACTTCAGACGATTAGATTCTTCGGCACGGTCTTTGGCATTGATCAATTCCATTTCCATTTTTTTCCGTTCGGTAATAACGAGTGAGGAGCCTATCAAAGTTAACGGTTTGCCGTTCTCATCCCGCGTTTCAACAGCTGCCTGGGCTTCCACCCATTCTATTCTATGAAATCCGTTTTGTGTGCTGATCACACGGTACTCTTCTTTCACTTTTTTCGAATGACCTTCTATCAGGTTCTGATAAGCTTGTTCTACCCGTTTTCGGTCTTCTTTGAATATCTTGGAAAAATATTGATTGTCCGGAACAGCCAATTGATCTTCATTAATGTCTTTTCCTTGTGTGCTTAGCTCTATCGGTTTATTGATGTCACATAGGATTGTTTTGCTTTGCAAATCCCATTTCCAGGGTACAATGTTTGCCACATCGAGTGACATGGCTAGCTTATTATTGATAGTACTTAGTTTTTGTTGTGCCCTGTGTAATTCCGTACTGTCCAGGCAGAATACATCGATCATCTTGTTTTGAGGATTCGCTTTGAGCACAATGTCATAGAAAGTATTTATTTTCTTGAAATAATAGGGAAAAGTTATTATCTTATTTTCAGACAAAGCTATTTGAGTGAAGTGTAAGAATGGGGGCATTGACTCAAGGAATATTTCACTCGCTTTTCTTCCGATAACTTTCTCTTTGCGGAAAAATTTCTTTTCAAAGTGAGCATTCACATTACGGTAAATCAATTCTATAGGAGTACCGTTTTTGTCAGTAATCACTTCTTCCTGCATATATAGAATAGGCATATTATTAATCAGGCTTTTATAGTTTGCCATTGCTTCGATCTCTTTTTGCTGTGCTTTTTTGATGATATTTAGATTATGAATACGATAGAAAAAAAATAATGCCAATAATAGAATGAAGAAAAGTGCTCCTATAATAAAGTACCTGTTCTGTTCCCAAAAAGTGAGTGGTTTGTTTAGAAAACAGGTGTTGGGCGGACACATGGAGGGGGAGTATCCTTTACGAAGCAAGATAGTATAATTAATGATGGGCACACCGTCCGATGGTGTATAGAAAGGAATTTCCCGTGCCTGCTTTCCATTAAGTATTTCGGAGACAATATGAATCAATTGCTGATTGTAATGTTTCTGATTGTAAGTATAGCCACCTATCATACCTCCGTTTTCCTCGGTAATGTCGGCCATATTGAGGGTGAAAATAGGGGCGCTGGTTGTCACGATAAGTTTGTAGGCATTAGAAGCTAAGTATGTATTTCCCGCAAATTTAGTTTTATAGAGCCAGGAAGCAAATAGTATTCCTGTTGTATTCGGATCGATAAAATACAATGAATCCAGTAATTGGTTGGTTGTCCATTTCTTCGGAGTGATGAACTGATATTCGATGTCCGGATTCATGGTTTTCAACTTGCTCTGTATCTCAATGCTATTGGTTTGGTTGATTTGCCGTTCATCCCCGATAAATATAAATTTCTTCATATCGGGGACTATATGAGATATTAGTTGTATGTTTTCCTGAAGATAGAGGTTAGAGTATAAATGAACCAAGTTGTATGGATCGGCCAGTTGAGAGAGTGGTATACAGTCGGCTTTTACAATCGGTTGCTTGCATATATAGACTTCTTGTGAGCCTATATAGTTTTCTTCCGAACATAATACGATAGGAATATCCCCCCATAGTTCTCTATATTCGTCGCGCAGCAATAGAGCTGAATTACCCAATAATACCAGTAAACGTGGATGATGTTTACTATATTTTTCCTGAATAAGATTCTTGAATTCCTTCAAGGTGGTATCGGTATCAATCATTAGCATATTCATATGTTCCGCATATAAAGTTAATTGGGGAACTTTTTGTACATATTCTGATATAGCGGAGATCATCCGATTACTCCATGGAGCAGATTCTGCATAGGAATTGATACACAAAATGTAATTTGAGATATCTATGTGGTCTCTTTGCGCTAAAATAGGGGTAATAGATACGAAACATAGAAAAAACAGTAGCAGATGTTTTTTTATATTCATAAAGAGGTCTGTTTGTGCTCGATTTAATAATTAATGGTTGATTTGATATGGACAAAAGTAGTAAAAACAATCTGAAAAACGATAATATCCCTTCAAAAAATGATAAAATGAAAATATTAACTAAAGAATTTCATCTTTTATGTTGTATAGGTGCGTAAACCGAAAGCGAGAACCGGCTCCCTGTTCGGATTCTACCCCGATATGACTGCCGAGATGATCTATGATACTTCTGCAGATGGACAATCCCAGCCCCGTTCCTTTCGAAAAAGAATTCAATTTCACAAAACACTCGAATACATGTTCTTTTTTGTCCGGAGCGATGCCCATCCCTGTATCTGTCACGGAAAATTCGATTGTCTGACTATTTTCGTTCAGATGATATTCAAGAAGAATTTGACCTTCACTGGTGAATTTGAGAGCATTGTTGATGAAATTGGTGATAACCTGCATTAAACGTTTCTTATCTGTATAAATGCAGTAATCTGGAAGGTTGGAAGCAAGTAGAACGGGTACTGCCTTGTCCTCCTTTATGTCGTAATTGCGCATAATATCCTCACAGAAGCTCTTGACATTGAGATGGTCCATCGTGAATTCAAGAGTTCCGGCTTCTATTTTTGATAGATCCAGAATATCTGATATTAACTGTAACAGCAAATCTGTATTCTCTTGCATAATATTAATGTATTCCCGGCGCTCTTCTTTGCTGTCTGACTCGACAAGGAGGCTTGCAAAACCGACAATTTTTAAACCCATAGTATTTACAAATATCAGTTAGCGATTCTGTGATTTTTGCTTCGATAGTTTTATCACTGTTCAATCGTTCTAGAAAATGAAGTAAAAATGCGCTAAATCCTTGTTTCTCTTTGTTCATATACTGTTTATACCTAAGGTTAGATACGTTGCATGTGTATCGTTTTTCTTTTCAAATATTCAGGTCGCTAATATACAAACTTTTGAAAGATAATAATGTTTTACTATTTTTTTGTAATAGTCCGTTATTCTTTATTTTGATACGAAAACAGAAGGAGTGACAGCAGTTTTTTCTTAACTATAGAGAGTAATCGCCATATGTAGGTGTATGGAATGGGTACTATCTGTTTTTTATCAATAGTTACCTGCTCATTGTTGTGTTTTATTGACGAACGGATTGGGAAAATTGGTGAGTGGGAAGCGGATTTTGTAAGTCGTTGGTTCTTAATACTATATGAGTATTGTTTTTTCCCTTTTAAACCAACACCCTGTTGGTTTAAAACCAAGGACCCGTTTCTCGGTGTGCAACGGGCCGTTGGTTTTAAAGGAACGAATGACTTAATAATCCAATTGCATGAATCATTCTTCTTTTGTGTAGAATTCTTCTAAGATGTACTGCCAGGGTTATTTCAATGCTTCTATGATTCTTGGTAACATTGTCCAGATCGTATTCTCATCTTGTGCAGTAAAAAAGTTGCCATCTATTTCCGATTTTTCATCCGTGGCGGTTCCATTTTGAATTGCCGGTTTGGCTAGCGGGTGAACAGCTATTTTTTTGCCTTTCGTTATACCTGTAAAGTCAAACATCATGGCGCCGGCACAATGCCCGATCATCACCTTTCCTTTTTCTCCGAAGGTCTTGATGACTTCCATCAAGTCTACATTGTAAGGCTTGTCTGCGTATTGCTGGAATACAGGTACTGCATCACCGCAAGAGAATACGAGTGCGTCAAATTCGTCCTCATGTCCTTTTAGATTGGCTATTACATCATCTACTGTCAGGGTAACTCCTGAATTAGTTTTGATTTCTTTCGTATCCGATACGGCAAATACTTTATATGGAATGCCGTTTTCGAAAAAAGCTTCTAAATACTGGAATAAACCACACCCATTTACCGGATTAACTGCTAAAACTGCTACTTTCTTTGCCATAATCATCATTATTAGAGTGAAACAATAGTTATTTTTAGTAAGTTTATTACTTTTGTGATGCAAATGTATCTACCTTGATTGAGAAATACAATAACGAACCTCAGAATAAGGAAGTTACATGGAAGTAACTATTGCTGAAACTCAACAATATATAAAACGTTAAAAGATGAAAAACTTTCACCCGACAGGGAATTGTCCCGTAAGAGATGTTATATGCCGCTTGGGAGACAAATGGTCGATGCTGGTACTCATTACTTTGAATGCCAATGGCACGATGCGTTTTAGTGATATTCATAAAACGATAGAGGATATTTCACAGCGGATGTTAACTGTTACTCTTCGTACGCTTGAATCTGACGGCTTGGTTGAACGGAAAATATATGCAGAAGTTCCTCCCCGTGTAGAGTATTACCTGACAGATACAGGAGGAACTTTAATTCCTCATCTTGAAGGATTGGTTGGCTGGGCTTTAGAAAATATGGATACGATTCTGGAGCATAGGAAAGGCAGCTGATCAGTCAGGGCAATTGTGTTATTAGGCGCAAATGAAAACAAACAGGACTTCATTTGCGCCTGATAATCCATAGTGAAGACGGATGCTACTTTATTTCATTCCATCCCGGTGGAGTTGTATTTAGCAGATGGCGCACGAAGAAATCATAGCGTTTATGTTCACCATAACTTTCTCCCATCGTATGATGGGCTCCGGGGATGACGACTAATTCAAAATCTTTATTAGCTTTGATCAGAGCGTTCACTACCTGCATGGTGGAAGCCGGATCTACGTTATCATCCATTTCACCTACTACCAGCATTAGCGGACGGCTAAGCAGATGGGCATTTTCAACATTCGATCCTTCTTTATATTGCTCCCCAATGGGGTATCCCAGCCATTGTTCATTCCACCAGATTTTATCCATGCGGTTATCATGGCAACCGCAGGCTGAATATGCTGCTTTATAGAAGTCCGGATGAAACAGTACTGCTGTCATTGATTCTTGTCCACCTGCGGAACAACCATATATTCCGACACGATCTATATCCATATAAGGATACTTTTGGGCTGCAGATTTTATCCAGGCGATATGATCGGGTAACCCGGCATCTTTCAGATTCTTGTAGCACACGTTTTCGAAACTGCGTGAACGGAAAGAAGTTCCCATACCGTCTACCATTACAACAATAAAACCGAGTTCGGCAATACCACTCATATAATAGTTATAGGGGATGAAATTCTTGGGGACGTATTGGCTGCCGGGCCCTTGGTAGATGTATTCCAGAACAGGGTATTTCTTGGCGGGGTCGAAGTTGGAGGGACGAATGATGATTCCCCACATATCCGTTTTCCCGTCACGTCCTTTGGCTGTGAATACTTCGGGGGCTTTCCAGCCTTCCGCTATCAAACGGCTGATATCGGCAGTTTCGAGTGGCATGATGACTTTTCCGTTTTCAGCATTGCGGAGTACGGCTATGGGGGCTTTGTCTACCATTGAATATACATCGACCAGATATTGCATATCTTTGGAAAACCATGCGTTGTGCATTCCTTCTTCCGGAGTGAGACAAGTGAGATTTCTGCCATCGAAGCCGATACGATAGTAACGGATCAGGTAGGGATCTTCATTGGCCTGTACACCATTTGCCGAAAAATAAATAAGTTGGTTCGTTTCATCTACACGAAGAATATCACGTACATACCATTCGCCTTTGGTTATCTGATGAACAGGTTGGGCTGTGGTGCGATCATACATATACAGATGATTCCAGTTGTCACGTTCACTCATCCATATCATCCGTTTTCCATCTTGCAAGTCGTGGCGGAAATGGCGGGAATAATTGACGTATTTATCACTTGTTTCTTCTATTAACGGACGTACTTTTCCTGTTGTAGCCGAAAGCTCCAATACCCGGTAAACCTGATGGCCGCGTTGGTTGTATTCGAAGGTAACGGCTTGGCTGTCTTTATTCCATTCGGGACTCGTAAGATAATATTGTTGAGAGAATAAATCTGTTGATGGAATCACACCGTGTCCTGTTTCTACTTCGTAAATGCAGGGTATCCTAAATGGAAGTTCGTCTCCCGGTTTGGCATACTCTTGTTTGTGGAGTTTAGGTTGAAGTTGGTCGGTAGGGGAGGATTCAACATAATATACATAGCGTTTTTCTACCGGGCGGATCTTGCAGGAAGCCACTTTTTTACTGTCGGGAGACCAACGGATATAGGCTGAGTAATAATTTCCCAAAGTACCGTCGAGACTTAACTGTCTTTCTTTTCCGGTGGCTATTTCCTTTACATATATATTATGATTCTTAATGAATGCTACATATTTCCTGTCAGGAGAGGAGACGGGAGTTGCTGTTTTTTCGTCGTCAGTTTCCATCCAGTGGCGTTGTTTGTGTGGAGCCGGCAGAGTGCCTTCGTCTGTCAGCTGATTGGTGTTGATGGCATACATCCATCGATGATTGTTGAAGACGAAACGTAGTGTATCCAACTTCTTATTGACTGACAGACGATCCAGATAAAGAGAAGTCGATTCTATTTTACGTCCTGATGCTTCACTTAAAGCCGTTGCCATAAGTTTGTGGTCGAACAAGTCTTTCCTGTTTTTATGGTCGGCATCCACTAATACATAGAGACGTCCTTCGGGAGTATTTCGCACATACCAGAAATGATGTGTTTCATCAATCCACTCCGGATTCACATTGGAATAGAATACTTTGTTGGCACTGAATTTTTCTCCTGATGAGTAAGCGCGGCGGTAATCTTCTATGGTACCTTGTGCAACAGCTGTGTTTGTGCAAAAGAGCAAGACTGCTAATAACAGGTTTTTCATGATTCTACGATTAAAATTTGCCAACAAAGTAAACGATAATAATAGGAGAAAACAAACGCATTGTATTATTTTTCTATTGATTTGGACGATTGTCTGATTGTATCTGTATATTCTTAGAATGTGATATTCTCAATTTCAGCATTTATATCAGAGCAGGGACCGGCTGGACCGGTTCTCAAGATATACTTTCGAGAAATTGTTTATCAGGTGAATTTTTATACCTTTGCAAGATACTGATAAGATGTTCAAAGTTTTACAATATGGAGATAAAAAAAGTAATTTCTGATAAAAAAGAGTTTTTGGAACTGTTGCTGCTGGCTGATGAACAGGAAAGTATGATCGACCGTTATCTGGAACGTGGTGATATGTTTGTCCTGTATGATGACGGGTTGAAAGCGTGCTGTGTCGTCACCTGTGAAGGGGAGAGGATTTACGAAATTAAGAATATAGCTACGATCTCTTTTTTCCAGCGACAGGGATACGGTAAACGCTTGATTCAATTTTTATTTGAACATTATCAAGGGAGGTGCTCTGAAATGTTGGTTGGAACGGGAGATGTGCCTTCTACGAGATCTTTCTACGAACATTGTGGCTTCACCATCTCTCATCGGGTAGAGAACTTTTTTACCGACAATTATGACCACCCTATGTATGAAGACGGTGAACAACTGGTAGATATGGTGTATCTGAAAAAGACATTTTAGTGTTTACTCTGTAATGGAAATGGATGTAAACCGGTTGGTGGAAGAATATGGGAATATGATTTCCACGATTGCACACCGGATGATTCAGAATAAAGAAATAGCCCGCGAAGCGGCGCAGGAAGTGTGGTATGAACTTTGCAAAAGTTTCCATAGTTTTAAAGGCGATTCGGAACTTTCTACATGGATATATACTATTGCCCGGCGTACCATCGGCAGGTATGCGGAAGGTGAAAGGCAGATGAAGATGACCGAGGTAGAATATTTCCGTTCGTTGCCTGAAATCGAATATTCCGGTGAGGAAGAGGCAAAGCGGGAATGGATAAAGGAAAGATGCGACTGGTGTATTACTGCTCTGAATCATTGTCTGAATAATGATGCCCGACTGATTTTTATCTTTAGAGAAAATGTAGGGTTGCCCTATCGGCAAATTAGTGCGATAATGGAACTGAAAGAAAGCAATGTACGGCAAATCTATAACCGTTCAATTCAAAAAATCACTCTTTTTATGAATGATACCTGTCCGTTGTATAATTCCGGTGGTACCTGTAAGTGTCGTATTTGTAAACCGGTACATTCCATTGATATGGATAAGGAATACGCAATAGTGCAGAGAATGATGAGGCTGGCAGATTTATACCGGAAATTTGAAAAAGAGTTGCCTCGAAAAAATTATTGGGAGAGATTTTTGCTGTAAGTTGTCACAAACCTCATGTGTGTTTTCACTAACTATATGTATAATTTAAAAACATATAGTTATGAGTAAAATTGAATTTTTAAAAGAGCAGATGATAGAGGCTCGCGCTTTTGTGAAACGTTTGATGTCCGAATTGCCGGAAGATTTATGGTATGTGATTCCCGAGGGTACGGATTCAAATTTCATCTGGCAGGTGGGACATTTATTGGTTTCGCAGAATTTTCATACTATGACTGCTGTGACAGGAGTAAATAAGAAAGTAGGAGAGCTGTTGCCTATTAAAGAATATAACAGAATATTTAATGGAATGGGAACCATGCACCGTTCTATAGAAAAAGATATGATTCCCGTACTTAAATTAAAAGAAGAGTTTGAGATTGTTCACCAAATTTGTATCAGTAGCTTGGAAACATTAAATGATGATATCTTATCCGATTGTTTGGAACCTCTTCCGTTTAAACATCCGGTAGCAGAAGTAAAGTATGAAGCACTGGCATGGAGCTTCAAACATGAAATGTGGCATAGTGCGGAAATGGAAGCTATCAAAAGAGATTTAGGCTATCCGATTGTGTGGATGAAACAAGAAATATAATAATATAAGCGGAATTATAAAAAAATGGGGCATTAATCGGAAGACCAGTGTCCCATATTATATTTGTTCTACTCGTGAAGTATTTATAAATCATATACGGTTACGGCAATCAAACCACAGGTGCTTGTGGAGGTATTGACTTCTGGGGCAGTTGCTGGGAATGGACTTCATCCACGAACGCAGATGGTTTGTATATTGTCAAAGGTGGTAGTTGGGACTCTGACCGTGATGATTGTCGCAGCGAAAAATCGGATGTCGTAAGAACGGGTACGCAAGGCTATGTCAATGTTGGTTTCAGGGTAGTAAGAACCGATTTTATTTAATCATTAAAAACAATATTCAAATATGAAAAAGTTATGTGGAACATATGATTTCTTAAATATTCGTCTTATTATAACTCACAAAAGTGACTATAAATTCAATTAGTATTGAATATAATTAAATATAGATTTAATTATATTCAAATAATTATTTGTTTTATTCGTTTTTGTGATTACTTTTGTGATAAATTAAATCATCTAAATGTAAATCATATGAAGTGTATCTCTCTTACTTTAGCTCTTTTCTTATCCTTGTGTAGCTTTTTATGTCAGGCTCAGATTCTTCCTGTGGAAGAGCAAGCAGTAGTCTTGAATACAAAAGAGGGGGATATAAAAGGAAAGCTGCTGCTTCCTGATGAAGGGAAAGTATGGCCGGTAGTATTATTGATAGCTGGTTCGGGACCAACTGACATGGATGGAAATTCAGCTGTTGGTAACATGAAGAATAACTCGTTGAAGTTTCTGGCTGAAGGTTTGGCGAAGAATGGCATCGCATCTTTGCGTTTTGATAAGCGGGGGATAGCAAGTAGTGCTGCTGCCGGAAAGGAGGAGGTAAAACTACGTTTTGAAGATTACGTGAATGATGTGATCGGATGGATTGATTATTTGGCAAAGGACCGTCGTTTCACCGGTATTACGGTAGTTGGTCATAGCGAAGGTTCGTTGATTGGTATGTTGGCTTGTAAGGACCGTCCGAAAGTAAAGGGATTTGTTTCGTTGGCGGGAGCCGGGCGTCCGGCTTATGAATTGATAGAAATTCAGGTTGCCGCTCAGAAGTTACCTGAAGCGATGCTGAAAGAAGTGGCTTCCATTAATGAGTCGCTGAAGGGTGGTAAAGAGGTGACGGATGTTCCTGTGTATTTACAATCGTTGTTTCGTGCTTCTGTTCAGCCATACCTTATTTCATGGTACAAATATAATCCTCAGACTATTATTGCTGCTTTGAAAGTATCCGTTCTGATTGTACAGGGGAAAACTGACATTCAAGTTTCCGTGGAAGATGCGGAACTATTGAAGAAGGCTTGTCCTGCTGCCAGATTCCTTCTGATCGATCGTATGAATCATGTTTTGAAAGATTGTGATGTGACGGATCAGCAACAGCAACTTGCTGTTTATACTAATCCTTCGTTACCTGTGAATACCATTTTAATATCTTCTGTCAGTTCATTTATAAAGAAACCAAAGTAATATGGGGGAGATAAAGAAGCGTTTACCATTACAGTGCCCGGCATGTGATGCTCCTTTGAGAGTGAACCGGTTGTTTTGCGAAGAGTGTAATACAGAGGTTTGTGGTAATTTTGAACTGCCTCTGCTGGCACGGCTGTCGGAAAAGGAACAGCAGTTTGTACTCGACTTTGTAAAATCGAGTGGCAGTTTGAAAGATATGGCAAAAAATATAGGAGTCAGTTACCCTACTGTTCGAAATATATTGGATGATTTAATCGAAAAACTAACAAAAATGGATGTATGATGGGAAATAAGGTAATAGAACAAATCGTAAATCCGTTCATTCGGATTGCCGGTATGAAAGCATTGGGCTGGGGAGTTTTAGGTCTGGCTGTTTCTACGTGGATCTGTTGGATATCCGGTTATCATTATCACGGATTGCTTCATTTCGGTCCTGCTCCCAATCCGGCTTGGTGGTGTTATTTGGCGGAGCATTTGATCGTGTGGCTGATTCCTGCGTTACAGTTCTTTCTTGGAGGTGTTTTTTTGTCACATTCCCACATTCGTATAGTAGATGTGTTGGGCACTGTGCTGTTTGCCCAGTTACCGTTACTGGTGATGAATTTAATTAGTTTATTGCCGCCTATGCGAATGTTGTCTCAAATGGATATGAACATGTCACCCGAAAAGCTGCTGGCACAACCTTATTTCTTGCAAGCGGTGGTTTTGTCGTTGCTGGGATTACCCTTTCTGATCGTTATGCTTGTATGGATGTTTAACGCATTGAAGGTATCTTGCAACCTGAAGAGCTGGCAGTTGTGGACAGTTGCACTAGTAGGAATTATCGGCGGTGATGTTTTGTGCCGTATAGTGATCGGGTGGTTGTATTGACGGTCAAAAACATGGTGACACTATCCTGCTGTCATAGTGTCACTATCACACAGATATAGTGACACCATAACAATGGGATAGTGTCACCATGTTAAGACTGTTTATATTGCCATCCAGGCTTCCTATTCATTGAACCAGTCTATCTTTTTAGAGAAGTACATTACTAATGCCAGAATGCAGAACAATCCCAAACTACCTGCCAGTAAAGCGAAGGTCTCCAGCTGAATGAGAATAAAGATATAAAGGTAAAGGATGCTCAACAATCCGGACATGATCAGTGCAGGTTTCTTCTTTTTGATGATACCAAACATATATCCTCCTACCAACATAATGGTTAATGCAGCCGATATTAAATATGCTGGGTTGAAACCGATATGTTCGGAGAAGGAGAGTAGTAAGCTGTAAAACAGACATAATGCCAGACCTACCAGTAAATATTGTAAAGCGTGGATACGGGTCTTATTCATGATTTCTGTGAAGAAGATTACTCCGAATGTTAGCAGGATAATCAGAATTGCATATTTGGCGGAACGCATAGATTGTTGATATTGCTCTACCGGAATCTTAAAGTTGACACCAAAACTGGAATTATCCACCTCTTTAATATTGGCACCACTGTAATCCATCATGACCTGTGAATAGTTACGGTTCAGATTTAAAACCTGCCATTGAGCCGAGAAATCTTTTTCTGTGACATTCCGGTTATTAGGCAAATAATTGCCTGTAAAACTGGGGGTGCTCCAGTTAGCTTTCAGATCAACACGAGTTGTTTTCCCCAGTGGGATAAAGTTTAGAGATTGAGAACCTTTCAGTTTTATTTTTATCTCATAAGGCAGTTTCTTGTTCGTCTTCAACTCCGACAGATTAGCGATGGTATGCACACCTGTACTGCTTAATCCCCTGTTGTCCATTCCCGGTTCAAAGATATAAACAGAATCTCCCAAAGCAATGCTGATTTGCTCGCTGATTCCCCGCATGTCCGTCAGGTTCAGGCAAATGGCAGCTCTGTCCAATTGTAGTTGCTCTATATCTATTCTGCTTTTTCTCAGTTCTTCCGAGCTGAATGAACCTTTCAATGTGAGCTCCGACTGATATACATTGACCTCATAGATACTCCTTTTGAGTATTTCTGTTTTTAGCTGGCCATTGATTGAAAGTTCGTCAGGGAATAACATCAGGTCTTTGATAGATACTTTCTTTTCCCCTTTGTTTTCCGTAACGACCGGATACTGGATATTCAGATACGGTCCGGTGACGGTCTGTGCAAGGCTCCATTTTTCGCTTACCTCGTTAATTGCTTCTTCCTGTGTGCGTCCTCGTTCCGAGATGAGGTCTTCGATCATAAACATAGGTATCATCAGAAGAATAATTAATCCTCCGATAATCACAATTTTGATTGTTTTTGAGAAGCGATGCAGGCATCCTAATGGTTGCTGCTGTTCTACCTCTTCGTTTGATTTTTCATTGAAACCGTCCATAAGATAATAGTGTTTAGATGAATTATTATGTTGACTTTAGAAAATTCTCTAAGGCTTCAATATGGGATTTAAAGGCATCTCTGCCTAATTTTGTAGCTCGGAAAACTGTTCGTGGTTTTCGGCCTACAAAACCTTTTATGCATTCGATATATTTCAGCTCTTCCAGTGCACGGGTATGACTTGCCAGATTGCCATCTGTCAGGGAAAGCTGTTCTTTCAGAAAATTGAAATCAGCTTCCTCATTGACCATCAGCACAGCCATAATCCCCAACCGGACTTTGCTTTCGAATGCTTTATTAATATTTTGGAATGCTTCTATCATTTATGATTTCCTTCTTTCGTAATGTAAATAGAACAATATGCCATATAGAATATGGAACCCACCGAAACCGATGGCCCAAAACAGTAAGGAATGACCTTCCCAAAAACAGTCGATGATTCCCAGTCCGATAAAGGCATATCCTAACCAGGCAATGCTTGAATAGGTAAACTTGGAAACATTGACTAATGTCAGACCATAAAATAAAAGCATGATTGATGCTATTATGTCATAATATCCATGCAATAGAATGGAAATACATAATATGCCTCCGGTCAACATCGGGAGAGAAAAATTCCACAATGCCCGATAAGTCAGCCGGCTAAAAAACTTTTGCCCAGTCTTTTTGGATTTATAGTAGGAAAGGATACAGGCAGTGACAGCGGAGACTGTCAATACAAGTGAAGCTACTATGATCATTAGTTCCAAAGCTGTGCTCAACTTTGTGTCTGGTGTAATAACTTGTGTAGCGACATAGGCGCCCACTAATGCGTAAATGCCCGCCATAATTGCAGCGAGACCACTGAAAGAGATAAACTTTGAGGACTTTTCCATCAACTCTTTTATCTCATTTACTGATTCTAATGCTTTGTCTTTATTCATATAAAAAGTACTTTGTAGTGCAAAGTAAAATAAAAGATTTCAGATGAACAAGATTTTAATCGGATTATTTTGAAGAGAAATGTTGAGATATACTATTAATACGTTGATAATTGATTAGTATATGGATAAATGAAGTTGTATGTAATCACTAAATTCGATATATAAACGAAATTAGTCAAATGTTTGACTAATTCGGGGGAAATACAGTCAGTCTTTAAACATGGCTCTGTCACAAGGTCACAAGTATGACGAAGCTGTACAAATAGCAACTAATTCTCTCCATGCAACCTTACAACAGCAAAGTTTGCTGCTTGCTTTAAAAGAGATTCTGGGATATCTGTTGGTAATATCGGTTATTATTGCTGTTGTCTCCCGTTTTATCCCGTTTCATAAAACGATTCGTGTTACATTCCTTAGGACAGGGGATGATATGGTTTAATATGAGTAGGCGCTTTGAAGTTCTTGTAGATAAAAAGAGTTTTTGATAATGAAAAGAGTTGCTGTCCGATCCAACTTATGTTGGCTATTGGATAGCAACTCTTCATATTGTTCTACGTACCTTTTAAGGTTTCGTTTTAGTCTATTGCGTTAAATGTACATTACTTTTATAAAGTAACTCCTGTCTTAAAGATCGCAATTTCGCGATAACCTTTCTTTTCGTTGTTCACGAGTTCGCCGCTTGCCACTTTAATCACATAATCGATAAAACGTTCACAAGTTTTCTCCATCGGTTCGTTTTCAACGATCACTCCGGCATTAAAATCAATCCATCCCGGTTTGTTCTTTGCTAAAGTAGAGTTGGTAGAAATCTTCATTGTCGGAACAAAAGTACCGAAAGGAGTTCCGCGTCCGGTAGTGAAAAGTACCATATGACATCCGCTGGCTGCGAGAGTAGTGGCAGCTACCAGGTCATTACCCGGGGCAGAAAGTAAATTGAGCCCTTTCTTTTGCAGGCGTTCTCCGTAAGGCATCACCCCGGATACATAACTCTTCCCACATTTCTGTGTACATCCCAGTGCTTTTTCTTCCAAGGTAGAGATGCCTCCGGCTTTGTTACCCGGAGATGGATTCTCACCCACAGGCTCTCCATGTGACAGGAAGTATTCTTTGAAATCATTAATCAGATGCACAGTCTGTTCGAACAAGTCCTTGTTTTCGCAACGATTCATCAGGATTGTTTCTGCACCGAACATTTCCGGAACTTCTGTCAGCACGCTTGTACCACCCTGCGCAATCAGAAAGTCGGAGAACATACCCAATAACGGATTGGCTGTAATACCGGAGAAACCATCGGAACCGCCACATTTCAGACCAACACGCAATTCGGACAGAGGCACTTCCGTACGTTCATCTTTAGATGCCTCAGCATATAAGTCACGCAGAATTTCCATTCCTTCTTCATATTCATCGCCTACTTTCTGAGTAACCATAAACTTTACACGATCCTGATCGAAATCACCCAGAAATTCACGGAATACATCCGGCTGGTTGTTTTCACATCCCAAACCTACCACCAATACTGCACCTGCATTGGGATGAAGTACCATATCACGAAGAATCTTTTTCGTATTTTCATGGTCGTCACCAAGCTGTGAGCAACCGTAATTGTGGGGGAATGCAACGATAGCATCTACCCCTTTTCCTTCTGTTTCGCGACGCAAACCTTCGGCTAGTTGTCCGATGATACCGTTTACACAACCTACAGTCGGGATAATCCAGATTTCGTTTCTTACACCGACATCACCATTCTTACGGCGGTAACCTTTGAAAGTTAGGTCTTTATGGGGGATATCCAATGCAACCTGAATCGGATTATAGGTATATTCCAATAGTCCGGCAAGGTTCGTCTTGATATTCGTTTCGTTCATCCAGTCTCCCTGTCTCTTCGCCATGCGGGCATGGCCGATAGGGTAACCATACTTGATTACGTTCTCGCCTTCTGCAAAATCTTTGAGTGCAAACTTATGACCGGCAGGAATGTCTTCATTCAGTGTAATCTCAATGCCATCTACAGAGAGATGCTCTCCTGCCGGGAGGTTAACAATGGCAACAGCAACGTTGTCGGCAGGATTAATTCTTAAATACTTTGTTTCCATGTACTTGTTTAGTTGGATTTTGTTGTTATTTGCTATGGTAATAGTCTATTGTCTCTACAGTCAACAAGTCAATTGGCATATAGTTGATGCAGGTCACGTCTTTCTTGAAAATGAGGTGATCGCACAGTGCCTTGATACCATTGAGACCTTGTAGCTCCGGTTGCTGGGCTATGAGGAAAGAAACGCTTCCTTCTTTCAGGCAGGTGACGTTTCGTTCCAAAAGGTCATAACCTATCAGATTGAAATCTTTCTTTCCGCGGCTTTGCAGATATTCGCCAACGATGTAGACTTTCGAATTGAAAGTGATTCCATTCTTCACACTCGGGTGGGCGCGGAAGAATTCATCCAGCATTTCGTTATCTTCATCATTACGCTCTGCATGTAAGTCGAGCTCCAGTATATTACAAGACGGATGATGTTCCTTCATGTACTGCCTGAATCCGATTTCCCGGTTTTCCTGTTGATTAGAACCGACAATTCCTTCATGTATTTTGCGGAAAATGACAATCTCTTTTTCGTCTCTGGCAAGCAACATCAACATACGGGCGGCAAAGTATCCGCTTTGGCGTGAGTTCTGCCCAAAGAAGGCGAGGGGAGGGACGTCTTTAATATTTGAGTCTATATATATAAAAGGTATATCCAGTGCTTGCAACTGGTCAGTGAATCCTTTAGTATATTGAGGAGCTGTAGGAGCTACCATAACTCCGTCCGGTTGTTGAGTCAGAATTGCTTCGCTGGCATCTACAAACGAATGGTAATCGTAAGGATCATAATAGTTGATTTTCACTGAAGTATTGAAATCTGAATAGGTAGCGATGGCTTCGTGGATGCCCAATTCTACTGCGGTCCAGTATTCACCTTCCAAGTGTTGGGGCAGAAGGCAAATGAATGTATACTTTTTGTTGGATGCTAAAGCGCTGGCATACATATTAGGTTGGTAGTCAAGCTGCTTCAGAATTTCTTCCACCCGTTTTTTACTTGCTTCTGATACGCCGCTGCGCCCGTGAATGACGCGGTCTACTGTTCCTACTGACACGTCTGCTAAGCGGGCGATGTCTTTGATTCTGATTCTTTCGGGCAATTTATTCATACGATCACCTTATTTATATAGGTTTATGTGCTCGCACACAATAATAATCTTAATATTTTCGACACAAATATATAACAATTTTTGTAATTACGAAAATTGTTGTATCTTTGTGCCCGCACACGAAAGGTGTGTGGCGTTACTCTGTTTATAGATTAAATGTCATATAATCAGCTGTTTAAACCCTAAAATGGACTGAAAATGATAAATTGAAACTTCATAATATTAATAACTTAGAATTTAAAACATAAGATTATGGGAAAGAAAGTCGTTACATTAGGCGAAATCATGCTTAGATTGTCAACTCCGGGTAATACTCGCTTTGTTCAGTCTGACTCTTTTGATGTAGTATATGGTGGTGGAGAAGCAAACGTTGCAGTAAGCTGTGCCAACTACGGACATGAAGCCTATTTCGTAACCAAATTGCCAAAACATGAAATCGGACAGTCTGCTGTAAACGCTTTGCGTAAATATGGTGTGAAGACAGACTTTATTGCTCGTGGTGGAGACCGTGTAGGTATCTATTATCTGGAAACTGGTGCTTCTATGCGTCCTAGCAAAGTTATCTATGACCGCGCTCATTCTGCTATTGCTGAGGCTGATGCCGCTGACTTCGATTTTGATGCTATCATGGAAGGTGCTGACTGGTTCCACTGGTCTGGTATCACCCCTGCTATCTCCGATAAAGCTGCCGAACTGACTCGTCTGGCTTGCGAAGCTGCGAAGCGTCACGGTGTGACTGTATCAGTTGACTTGAATTTCCGTAAGAAACTGTGGACTAAAGAAAAAGCTCAGTCTATCATGAAACCATTGATGCAGTATGTAGATGTATGTATCGGCAACGAAGAAGATGCAGAACTTTGTCTGGGCTTCAAACCGGATGCTGACGTTGAAGCAGGTCATACAGATGCTGAAGGTTACAAGGGTATCTTCCAGCAGATGATGAAAGAGTTCGGATTCAAATATGTTGTTTCTACATTGCGTGAATCTTTCTCGGCTACTCACAACGGCTGGAAAGCTATGATCTACAATGGTGAAGAATTCTATACTTCGAAACGTTATGATATCGATCCGATTATTGACCGTGTAGGTGGTGGTGATTCTTTCTCCGGTGGTATTATCCATGGTTTGATGACTAAGCCTAACCAAGGTGCTGCTCTTGAATTCGCTGTTGCTGCATCTGCTTTGAAACACACTATCAATGGTGACTTCAATTTAGTTTCTATAGAAGAAGTTGAAGCTTTGGCTGGTGGTGACGCAAGTGGTCGCGTACAGAGATAAGTTGAGAATAGAGAGTTGAAAATTTGAATAGTCAATTCATTTAAAATAGTAAATAATAAGATGGCAAAATTCGATAAAATAGCCGTAATGAATAAAATCGGCTCTACAGGTATGGTTCCTGTGTTCTATCATAAAGATGCAGAAGTGGCAAAGAAAGTTGTAAAAGCTTGTTATGACGGTGGTGTCCGCGCTTTTGAATTCACCAACCGTGGTGACTTTGCGCAGGAAGTGTTTGCTGAAATCGTGAAATATGCAGCAAAAGAATGTCCTGAAATGGCTATCGGTATCGGTTCAATCGTTGATCCGGCTACTGCTGCAATGTATCTTCAACTGGGAGCTAACTTTGTAGTAGGTCCGTTGTTCAACCCGGAAATCGCTAAGGTATGTAACCGTCGTCTGGTGGCTTACACTCCGGGCTGTGGCTCTGTATCAGAAGTTGGTTTTGCGCAGGAAGTAGGCTGTGACCTTTGCAAAGTATTCCCTGGAGATGTCTACGGAACTAACTTTGTAAAAGGGTTAATGGCTCCGATGCCATGGTCTAAGCTGATGGTGACAGGCGGGGTAGAACCTACCAAAGAAAACCTGACAGCATGGATCAAAGCCGGTGTATTCTGTGTAGGTATGGGCTCTAAACTGTTCCCGAAAGATAAGGTAGCGGCAGAAGACTGGGCTTATGTAACTGCAAAATGCGAGGAAGCTCTCGGCTATATCGCTGAAGCACGCAAGTAAGATTAGACGGCGAAAGCCATCTATATAAAACAAGAGGCTGATGTGTCAGCCTCTTCAAAATATGCCTCAAAGGGTTAGTTAGTTTAGTTAGTAATGAGGCATATTTTTCCATTTTGTTTAAAGGTGTTTAAAGGGGATAAGTCATCGGAATGAGTGATCATTTCGGTGACTTGTTTTTTTTGTTTGCTGCGGTCGTTCTTTTTAAGAATGATGAACCATTCGTACTTTGATAATTCGTCCGATAACGAGTGCTGCAATATATACCACGGCAAAGCCTATGATTGAAAATACAAACGGCTTCTGTTCATTGAAAGTACGACGTGGAGGTATAGCTGCGTAAGCCTCATTAGTGGTAGTCTGATTGTCAGACTTGGCGACGGCTGTTACTTGCAGTGTTGTTTCTGTTGCTACCATCTGGCAGCTATCTGTTGTTGTGGATACAGTATCCACTAATACTTCTGTAGACATCTTTTTTACCCTTTTAAATGATACGTAATACAACATAGTACTAAAGGGTTAGTTCAAAGGGATTTTTAAAATCAGCGCAAAGGTAATTAAAAAAGTAAATGATAGAGCATGAGAAGACTATTCTTTTCAAAGGATTTGATATAAATCAATTTTTAAGAGCTTTTTCTCTTGTTCGTTTGCCGGCGGTGGAGAATGTAGACAGGCAGAAGCATTAGTAATAAACAGAAGATGCTGATGAGAGGGAAATAGCGATTGTAGATATACTCATTTTCATCAACATTATTCATCAGGCAAACAGGCATGTACATTCGGGGTTATCGCTGCTGTGTAATGACAAACAGATTGAAGCAGCTTATCATGACAATGAGGGCAAGGACTACCTTTATATACAAATGTGATTGCTTTTTGTGATCTTTTGGCAAGAGTACTATCATGTGTGTGTTAAATCTGTGCGATCTGTCACTTGAAATTTGCCAAAGAGTCTCCTTTCTGTTTATGTATAAGAAAAGGAGATCTTTCGGCAAATTCAGAATAACAAGATACTATGTATATATTTACTTTAAACCAATCTTAAATCGGTTATTCGGGTACATAAATGATTTCACCATTATCCAGTTCATAGGCGATACCTACTTTCTTTCCACGTTTTCCTTCTTTCTTATCCTGATCTTCAGATGGAGTATATCGGTTGATCTTATTACCTTCTTTGGTAATGATTTCCATATTCTCTTTACCCGGATTTTTCACCATCGTATAGTCTTCCTGCGAAAAGACCTCTGTCATGTTATACCGGCTGACGAGTGCTACCATCAATGCAACAGCAAAAACCATCGCAATGTCGAACAGGTTGGATACTACACTGATAGGATCGGCGTCTTCTTCTTTTCGTAATAGGTTATGCTTCATTTCTCTGTAGTTTTATTGATTGAACGTTTGTCATTGAGCAGTTCGGATATGAATTCAAGATTGGTCATATCCTGTAAGTACCAGCGTTGTTTCACCTGCTGTGTGAGGAAACCTACGGCACCTGCTACCAGTCCGACTACAGTGGTGGCGAAAGCAATCTGCATGTTGTAAGCCATGGAAGCAATATCACCACTGGCCAGTCCTGCAAGGGCAGGGCCCATTGGGATCAGCGTTCCCATCAACCCTAAGATAGGGCCCAGTTTAGTCAGAGTTTTAGAGATGGCTAAATCTTTGTCTGCTGCAATTTCAAAATTAGCTAATAAGCGTTGTACCTGTGCCGGAGTATCACGCGCATCCAATACTTGGCGCATATACATAATGACAAGGGATCTGGAGTTTTCCGGAAGATTGGAGCCAAGTTCTCCGACGGTATCCGGAGTCAGTTTGTTCAGTTCGTTACGGAGCAGAGCCTCTGTTTTACGGATAGACAGATATTGACCATAGAAACTACCGGCAAGTATGATTGCACGGCAAAAGAGGATGATTAATAAAACGATCACAGGAACAAGTAGGCCTGTTGAGATCCAGTATAAAATGTCTGATATAAGATTCATTGTTATTGATAATTTAATGCGTTATTTATTCTTTTATTGTTTCACACTTTTTTCTTTATTTCTATTTCGGATGTTCCACCAGAGAAGACCGAGAATTCCACCAGCCAATGCAATGATTATGACGCCTGCCAATGCTTTCCAGTCTATTTCACTGACACCTGCTGCGGAAGTCTTTCCGTTGACTGTGGCAACAATTCCCAGAACGGCTACCAAGGCATTGGTCAGGAAAAATAGTTCGAGGCGTAGCTCTTTCTCCGGCAGTAAATGGAGGAGTATAAATCTGCCACAAGGAATAGCTGCCAGAATAAAGGCTGCATAACTCCAGGCTATCGTCTGGAATGAAGTGCCGGGAAAAGCAAAGATGAGATATACCAGACCGCTGAATAGAACGGGAAAAATCAATAATCCCGGAAACCAGCGGAGGAAACGGTACATGAGTATCATGCGCGGTTTGACCGGATAGTCATTGGCCACGTGGACGGCAAGCATGGCATAAGCCATTTGTATGCAGACTTCCACACTGAGAAGCACGGAAGTATCCAGCATCAAAGGCTGATTGCTCAGCCAGTTTGCTATCTGAGTTTTCGATTGCTCGATAGCATATGGCCACATTAATCCGGTGAAGACAGCGCAGATAGCGGCGATAATGCAGACCGCTATCAATTTCCAGAACGTTTGCTTCAACAGAAAGTTGAATGCTGTAAGAAGCATAAGTACAAGAACAACTGTATCCATTATACGATTTTACGATTTACAATTTATGATTGATAATTCACCGCTCAGGACTTACATCTGACTGTTTTTGCGACGCTTGCGTACAAAGAGTATCAGAGCAAGAATAACGATTATAACAGCGATGCCTACAGCTACATTGCTCAATGTATTTGTTTGCTTTTCGGCTGTCTGATTTATTTCTTCTTTTTTCATGACCACTCCCTTATTGTTTCCGCTGGCTTTTGCTTCACGGATTTTAGAGATATTCTCTTTATACTGTGTAGCGGTTTGTGCGTCAGCTTTAGATGCAATGAAGTCACGGAGTTTGGAATTGTCACAAACAAATCCGGAACACGACGGACGGTAAGTATTGACGATTTCCGTATGAAGTTTACTTAACTCTGTAACCTGTTCTTCACTTGCTTTCCACAACCCTTTGCGGGCGCTTTCAAGCATTACAGCAGTCATCTCTTCCAGAGCTGCAGGATTCTGTTGCTCGAAATATTGTTTGACTCCCAAGTTCAGTTCATCCTTCACATATACATTATATATATTATCCCAGAGTTCTTTGTCGATTGCGGCTGGTTTCATCACATTCCATCCATAGGTGTTTGTGATAACTTCTGCAAATTCACTTGCGGAAGAGGCTCCACCTTTCATTTTCTCTTTGATGTAAGTCGGATTCAGAATAGTGGTACGGCTTTCTACGCCGACAGCTTCTTTCAGTTCTTGCATCTTCATGTGGTTCCGATTGCGATAATCACTGAGATAGGCATCCGGATCTTTGCCGGTCACATTGCGTACGGCAAGATTCATACCTCCCATAAATTCGTATACATGGTCGAGGCTTAAAGCTCCCCAAGTATTGCTTTGTCGTGGCTGTACTACAACATCCGTTCGGGTCAGTGCGGCTTCGAAAGCGAACTTCTGGAATACTTCCCAATTCTTTTCACTGCCGTAATAGGCTCCCATATTGTTGAGATAAGTATCTGCGATTTCCGATTCATTCTCCCAACGGTCGCCGGATTCCACCATTTCCTGAATACCTGTTCCATACATGCCGTTGGTTCCTCCGAATACCCGGAACGTTGAAATTTCGCGGGCATCTTTCGGGCTTAGTCCTTTTTCGGTCAGTACCCGTTCGGCTTCTATTACGCTGGCGGCAACCTGATTCTCATATTGGTCGTCTTTGGCCGTGGCAGCCATCTCTACTGCACGATTGACAAGGAAGAGGCGGGAGGCGGCAAGATCACGGAGCTGTCCGGAAGTCTGGACCACTACGTCAATACGTGGGCGTCCTAACTCGGCAGAAGGAATCAGTTTTAAATCACTGACACGACCGAAAGCGTCACGGACAGGTTCAACTCCTAACATATAAAGTACTTGTGCGATGGTTGCTCCGCCGGTTTCAATAAACTCGGATGACCAGAGTGTGTAGCTGACTTTGCGTGGTATGGAGTCGTTGTGACGTTGCTTGTATGTCTCGATCGTCTGTTTGGCTAAAGCAATCCCTTTTTCCCACGCAGACTCTGTCGGAGTTGCTTCGGCATTGATAGCATACATATTGCGTCCGGTAGGCAGCGTGTTCGGATTAGCGATCGGGTCACCACCGGGAGTAGGGGCCGTGTATCCACCTTTTAATGCATTCATCAGACTGCTAAGTTCCTCTTCAGGGCTTGTCAGCAGTGCATTTTTATAGTTAGCTATATTCTTGATTGTACGTTCTACTTCGGTTACTGCAAGTGCGAATTCTACTTCTTCTTTGCTGTATTCTTTCGGAGCTTTTCCCATAGCAGCCATCATAGCTGACATCCCCTGTGGTTTTTCGGCATTTTCCGTTTTTTCCGGTTTGCCCGGAGTATTTGCAGTTTTGCTTTGCTCTTTATTGGCTTTCATGCCGGCTTCCATCTTCTTCAATGCTTCCGGGCTGGCTCCCATAGATTTAGCCATTTCCATTGCTTTTTCCGGGTCCATGTTAGCTCCCATTTTTTTCATGGCCTCTTTCATGCTTTCGGGCATTTTGCCATGAGGGTTTGTTTCTGTTTTTGCCGAAGTGGGATGACCATTGCCTGATTTTGTTTTATCTGCCTGATCCTTCTGGGCTGCGGCAGCCATCATCATTGCCATCATGCCTTTGGGGGCATTACGCTCTGCTTCTATCTGTCTTGCCTTTGCTAGTTCCTGCGGAGTGATTCCGGCTGTACGACAAATCAGTTCATCGTTCGCCAGTGAAGGATTAGCCATCAGTCTTTCTACCAGAAGGCGGGCAGGAGTGAGGTATTGTTGTGTAAAGACACTCCGATGCTTTCCGGCAGCTTCTGTCGCTTTTCCACGTTGCTTGTCAAGGGCAAAAAGGCTATAAGCAATTGGTTCTGTAGCCATTGCGTAAACAGAAGAAGTAATTCTTTCCGGTTCGTAAGGAATCCCCATAGTGTACAGTTGTCCTGTGATTTTCTCTGTAGCCAACTCTTCGGCAAAGTTTTCTACACGGACGATTTCATCTTCTGTATATGGTTTGTTGGCAATACTGTCCAGTCCTAAATCACGGTGAATACCCATCTTCACAGTCAGGATTTTCACAGCCAGTGCTTCCTGGTCTTTGTTTTCCTTTTGAGAATTATTATAGATTTTGATCTTTTCCATTAATTCCCGGTAGATGCCCCGCACGCTGCTTTCCAGAAAAGGAGGAGTGAGGTATGACTGCAATGTAGTATAAGAACGGCGTTTGGCCATCATGCCTTCTCCGACGTTCCCAATGGAGTAGATATAGTAATGAGGAACAGCCCCTACCAGACGGTCCGGCCAGTCATTGCTGCATAAGGCAACTTGCTTTCTTGGAGTAAATTCCAGACTGCCGTGTGTACCGAAGTGGATAAGTGCATCGGCCTTGAAACCGTGCTGCATCCATAAATAGGAAGCAATATAGGTGTGTGGCGGAGCCATGTTGGTACCATGTACCACTTGGAAAGAATTGTCACCGCTTCCGGCAGCATTTTGTGGCAAAAGCACAACATTGCCGAATTGTAAACGGGCGATACCCAGTTTACCATCGGGAGTCGCCATATAATTGCCGGGAAATTCACCGAAAGCATCTACTACTTCCTGATACTTTTCGGGACGAAGTGATTCTTTCACCCAACCTTCATACTGTTCTTTTGTTATCAGTTCGGGGTGTCCGTTTTGCATGAACTCGTTGAAAGCTCCTTCTGCATAAGCATTGAATACTGCTCCCTGAGCTTGTATCATTTTTCCCAGTTCCTGTGCATTGGCAGGGAGGCCGGATATATTATATCCTTCCTGTTTCATCCGAAGCAGAAGATTATAAAGGGAAGGTACTACTTCCATTCCGGCAGCTGTCAATGCGTTTTGACCGGGACCTTTGTAGTAGTAGATTGCTACTTTCTTTTCAAAATTTGGTTTCGTTTTCAGATTCAGATAGTTATCTATCGTAGATACAAAAGTCTTCAGACGTTCGGGAACTGCATATGAATGACGCAATCCTTCTTTATCTTCATACTGTGCAAAAAGGGCGAAAGGACGAATAGCTCCGTCTATCTCCGGTGTCACGATACTTTGCGACATGAACCCTCCCGACATACCCATCGGATCATTTTCCCATTCATCCACAAGACTGTTGATTGTGAGCGGAGCGAACAAAAGGATATTCTTAGCTTTCAGATAATCTACCATTTTATCTCCCATGCGTCCGTGTGCCATGTTAATAACAGCATCGGGCTGCACTTCATCAATGAATGACATAAATCTTGTCATGGATTGAACGGGATACACATTGTATCCTGCATTTTCGAGCGCTTTGATCAGATCGGTGGCATCTGCCATTTGTCCGGTAATCATGATTTTTCGTGCTTTTTCTTTATAAAGGTTGTTATCACGCGTGAATTTCTCATAATCGGTAACAGTGAGGAATTCGAGTTCATCATCCGGGTTACTGATTCCGGCATGATAAAGCATGTCGCTAGGCCTTTCTACCGGATCTTCCACTTCGGGTACGGCAGAAGCCTTTCTGTCGATGGCTTTACGGATATAGTTCAGCATGTTGCGGTAGTTGGTTTTTCCACCGTTGCTTAGATAGCCGCGTATGAGATTCTGCTGTATACTGTCGAGGTTGCAGATATTGTTGGCCGGGTTGGTAGCCATGGAAGTGTATACAGGGATACCTTTATCCGCTGCCTGCTGTATTTGTTGACGCTGCTCTTCGACAATACGCAGTCCCATGCCATTGATGAATACCATGTCATAATTGGCCAGACGATCGAGATTGTCAAGAGACACTTCACTAAGTTTAATGAATGAATTGTCGTTGGCTTTCGAAATACTTCCCTGCTGTATCGTCTGGAAGTTGACGAAAGCAATCTTTGTAGCGCTGAACCAGGTATTCCATACGGATAGCCCTGTCAAGGCTGCTACGACGATGCATCCACCTAAAATGATTTTACTTTTCTTTTTCATTTCTCTTATTTTTAGCTTTGTATGTAGTTCTATTGCTGCTGTTTATTTCTTGAAGATCCTGTCTATATCCAGCGAAAGTCCCAACGTAAGATTGGTGCCCGTTGTGGTAGGTGAGTTGAAATAATAGTAATCAGGCACATAATCGAACAGGTTGTTTACAGCCAGATTCATATTTACTCCTTTGATGATTCCCAACGAGAAGGTAAGATCCCATATCATATATCCCGGATACTCTACTGCCTGACTTCCGGCAGCCGGATTATTGAAACTATCGTTGTATATGTTGGTTTTCACTTTCGACAGCACGCGTCCGTTGAGTGAATAGTTGAAATCGACTTTATTCAGCGTTTTGCTCCAGTCAATTCTTACAGTTGCTGTGTGAGGGCGTGTATCTGTGAACTTTTTTTGTCCGTCGTGCATGAACTCATGAATATAAGTGTATGACAGACGATAGCCGAGTCCGCAAGGATATTTTGCGGAGATGTTGGCATCAATTCCTGCAATATCCATTTTGTCGGTATTGGTATATATTTGTCCCTTGGGGTCTTCACTGTAAACGGTATTGATACGATTATGCACCAGATTATAATAGCCTGTCACAGAAAAGTTATAACGGTTCTTGGTATATTCGGCAGATACGGAGAAATTGTGACTCGTTTCCGATTTCAAATCCGGATTACCATAGATCATCATCATATTTGCCATATTGAATACCATATACATCTCCTTTAGAGTAGGGGAGCGGAATCCTTGCGAATAAGATCCTCTTAATGAACAGTTGCCTATCTTGTACATCATTCCCAGATGTGGAGACAAATGACGTACATTCGAATCAGAGAAATAGTCGAACCGCAATCCGGCTATTACGTTCAGCCTTTCTGTCGGATTCCAGTCGAACTGTCCGAATGCGTCTGCTGTATGCATAGTATGGTCCGCGTTATCAGTAAACTGGTAAGACATCAGATAATCGCGCAGATAATCGGCGCCGACAGTTAGCGTATGCTTTCCATTAAAGGTATAATTGTAGAGTGCATGTACATTGTGTTGCACGTTGCTGTAATCACGTACATCATTTTTATAAAGTGACTGATAGTCGCTTTTGTCATACTGGTCAAAGGTATAACCAACTTCAAGATTACTCATAATATTGAAAGTATAGTTAGCTTTCATTCCGCCACTGAATCCCCGATATCTGTCTTGGGTATCTCCCGGCTTATTACGTTCACGGAAATAATATCCCGCTCTTCCTGTCAGTTTGAGTGTTTCAAGCGGATGATAGATTAGACGTTCTTTAAAGTTCCATACCCGGCTTCCAAACACTGTAGAGAAGTCTCCCGGGTTGTCTACGGCATAAGTGTCGACATTGTTATATTGTACGTTGGTCAGGCTGTTGAATTTGCCAGCATTGAATCCCACAGTGCCGCCATATCGCTGGTCATTGTGTTCGGAGAAGCGCGAATTGAGATTGAGGTTCCATGGATCATCCGATTCGCGGGTAATGATATTAATCACTCCTCCGATAGCGCTGGAACCGTAAAGGGTAGATGCTGCTCCCTTTACTATCTCTATGCGCTCGACATTGTCGAGATTCAGACGCTCATAGTCTACATTATTAAGTGTTTCTCCTGCTAACCGTTCGCCATCTACCAGAAACAGCACGGAGTTACCCCCAAAACCTTGCATGTTGATGGCGGTTTGCTGATCCATGGAAAAGGTAAATTCGATACCGGGCAATTCTGTCTTTAGCAGATCGGCAACGTTATTGGCATTTACTTTCTTAATATCCTCCGAGGTGATTACCCGAGTGATGATGGGAGCATCTTTCAGCAATTTGGGAGTACGGGTACCGGTTACAACGACCGTTCCGAGGTCGAACTGATCTTCGGATAAACGAAAATTCACTTTCTTTTCCTTTTCGGTAGTTATTCTTTTTTCTTCTGTTTGATAACCTATGTAGGATGCTGTGATGATATATGAACCGATTCCGGGGAGTTGTAATGTATATGTTCCGTCAGCAGTAGTGACAGCTCCTGTTTTTTCTCCTTTTATGGAGATGGTAGCACCTGGGAGAGGTTCTCCGTTTGTATCAGTGACACGTCCGCTGATATGTTCTGTTGATTGTTGTGCGAATGTGGAACAGGTTGCTATAAAGGAGAATAGTAAGATGGATACTATATATGTAGGTTTCATTCTTTGTAATTGGTTTCTTAGTTGTTTTCTTCGAAATCAAGCGGATATAGAAAATCGAAGTCGATATATCCTTTTATGCCTCTGGCATTGGTATAGTTGGTAAAACGAATTGCTGCATAGGTGTTATCCTTCAGCCGTATCAGATAAACTTGATTGGACATCGTATAAATAGGGGGCATACTTGAAGTATCTACATTCAACCAGCCGGATAAGATCTCATTGCGATAATCTTCTGTATATTTAATGTTTCCTTCCATCATGCCGGACATATCGATTGCTATTTTATCAGTTGTCCATTCATCTTTTATAAAATTTTCTTCAGCAGGAAGTTTTCCACTTGCTTTCAGCTCATCAATATTAGTATAGGTCGTCTGATAGGCTGCACCTTCGTTTGTTTTGATATCGTAACGGTGGATGGCGAGATCCCATTCTGCCGGTATCTCACTTTTATGTTCCTCTCCGATTTCTACAGTTGTTGCTTTGCGTTCGGATAAATCGATATATACCCAGTTGGTGTACTCGGTAGTATTGATTTGTGAAAAGCTACTTTCTTTAATTTCCATCTCACTTTCGATGGGATCATCATAAATCCCTTCAAACATTCCATTACAAGCTGAGAGCGACATCGTCGCTCCCAGTATCATGATATTTTTGAAAATAGTGTGACTACTTCTTCTCATATCTTCTTTCAAATTAGTTATTGTGCACTACTTTTGCTGCTTCCGGTGAAAACTGCCGTGATTGGCATAGGCATACTTCCCGGTTTGAAAGCTACAGTGATTTCAGCGGTACCGTCTGTTGCAACTGTACCTTCCAGGCTTACACCTGTAATTGGGGTAGGAGTGCCGGTTGAAGATTCTGCCTCAGATTCGAATTCACCTAAACTTAGTGTGTAGCCGCTAGTTGTTTTTTCAACGTTTACTCCGTTAATCGTGAAATCTCCCAGACTCATATTACTTCCTCCTCCGGTTAAATTGCCAAATCCGTTCAGGGTGATATTTACTGTAGTTTCTGAAGCACGTTTAACAATTGCTTTGCAATTTTCGGTAGAACCGTATGAACTTCCCATAACACTGATGGAAAGATTAGTATTGTACTGATAGGTAGAAGCTACATAATAAGCAATCGGAGTTTCTGCTTGAATGAATTCGATGTCGATACCGCCCATCGGTACGGGAACATTCGCTTTGAGAGTTAATACCTTTGCATCGCTGACACTACCTTCCAGTGTATATTCGTAGTTACCCGGAGTGTTTCCACCCATGGCCAAAGCAACTTCACCTTCACCTTTGAAAGATTTAGAAGAAACTTTCAGATTATTCAGTATGAAATCTCCGGACCCAGATTTATATACCAGATTGATAGTACCATCCGAATTGGCTATAATGGTGGCACTGGCATCGGCTCCCATTAGATAGTCGGAAAACATTTTGCTTTCACCAATAGAATAACCTTTATAAGTGCCGGCAATTGCTTTCGCTTGTTCTGCATTGTCGGTATCGTCGTCGCTGTCACTACAAGAAACAAAAGTTGATGATAATGCCATAAGGGCAATCATCCATAAGTTTAATATTTTCATCCTTAATTTTGATAGATAATGATTAATTTATTTTTCGTCTGCAAAGTTACGGGGATATATAAGCAAGGACAATACCTAAAAGAAATGAAAAGAAATAGGGCGTTTAATCATATGTAGGTATTAAAGATAACTGGTTTATATTTTTACAGTCATTTATAAGCTTTAACTTAGGAGTCTGCTCAAGATTAGGGAGAAAAATATGAACTATTTATTTTAGCATTTGTTTCCTGGATACAGGATATAAAACTATATATAATATGGAATCTCATCATCACGAACATACTCATCGGATAACTTCGCTCAATAAAGCTTTTATAATAGGTATTGTTCTAAATCTCTCTTTTGTGATAGTTGAATTTGGAGTTGGTTTCTATTACAATTCTTTGGGGCTGCTTTCTGATGCCGGACATAATTTGGGTGATGTGGCAAGCTTGATACTTGCTATGCTGGCTTTTCGGTTGGAGAAAATTCATTCGAACAGCCGTTATACTTACGGATATAAAAAGAGTACCATATTAGTATCTTTATTGAATGCGGTTATATTGTTGGTCGCTGTCGGAATAATTATTGCCGAAAGTATTGATAAGTTGTTTTATCCTGTTGCAGTAGACGGTTCTGCTATTGCATGGACAGCAGGAGTGGGAGTGGTAATCAATGCACTTACTGCGTGGCTTTTTATGAAGGATAAAGATAAGGATCTGAATGTGAAAGGTGCGTATCTGCACATGGCGGCAGATGCATTGGTGTCTATAGGTGTAGTTGCTTCCGGTATCATTATCATGTATACGGGATGGAGTATTGTCGATCCAATTATCGGACTGGGGATAGCTGTGGTTATTGTGATTTCAACATGGGGACTTCTCCGTGACAGTCTTCGGTTGTCATTGGATGGTGTTCCTGTGGGGATAGATATTAATGAAATAAGGCAGATAATACTGGATCAGCCCGGCGTGGAGAGTTGTCATCATCTGCATATATGGGCATTGAGTACTACGGAGACTGCTTTAACTGCACATATAGTCATTGATAATATGGAAAGAATGGAAGAGATAAAACATCTGATCAAAGCACGGTTGGAAGAAGCGGATATTCATCATGTTACTTTGGAGTTTGAATGTGAAGGCGTACCGTGCGAAACTGAAAATGACTGTTTTTAGGTATTTTTAGCTGATGATATAGTTATATATGGTGATTGTCCGGGCTGTGAATAGTGTCTATTTTTGCAGTCCGGATAATACTATATAACAAACGCTAAAATGAGAGCATTTATTATCACTTTAATTTTTATCTCTGTAATTTATTCTACAACTACTTATGCCCAACAAAGAGACGTTGAACTGACCGGTATGGTCACTGATCATCAAGGTGAGCCACTTCCCGGAGTTACCATTCGTGTCAGGAATACACAGTTCGGTACGGTAACAGATACTGACGGACGCTATCTGTTGCGTGGGCGGTGGAAAGAGGGAGAGATAATTGTCTTTTCTTTTGTGGGAATGAAAGATGTCCGTATAAAGTATAGCGGGCAAAAAGTACAGGATGCTGCCATGCAGCAAGATACCAAGTCACTGGATGAAGTTGTTATAGTTGCCAAATCGAATATTAATGAGCTGGATATTCGTGCAAAATCGGGCGTGGTGCAACGGGTAGATATGGAAAGGTTAAACAGCAAACCTATGATTGACATGTCTTTGGCTTTGCAAGGAACGGTTCCCGGACTGATAGTGACAAATACGGGTGACTTGGGTTCGAAGCCCAAGATACGCATTCGTGGAAACTCATCTTTCCGTGAAGGAGACTCGGCAAACGAGCCGCTTTATGTGAAAGATGGACAAGTTATTTCGTCGGATGCTTTTATGACACTCAATCCATCAGATATAAAGGAAATAAAAGTGCTGAAAGATGCTGTTGCCTGCGCCTTATATGGCATTAAAGCAGCTAACGGAGTGATTGAGATTACTTCCTTGCGTGGAAATCCGGACGGGAGGCTGACAACCAATTACAGTTTTAATATGGGTATTACCACCCGTGGCCGCAGAGGAGTGGAAATGATGGATACTGACGAGAAACTGGAGTTGGAGCGATTGTTACAAAATGCTTCCACCCCGGGATATCGCTACAGTGAAGATTATTATCGGAAGTATTACGCTGCCGATCCCAATCTCAATCAAATGATAGCCGAAGGACAGTCTGTACTGGATTCTCTGAGAAATATCCATACCGACTGGTTCGATGAATTGATACACTTGAGTACTTACCAACGTCATAACCTGAGTGTAAGGGGCGGAACGGAGAATACTTCTTATTATGCATCTGTCAATTATGCCCAGCAAGGTGGACGAGTGCCGGGAAATGATACGCACCGTTTCACTGCCAGTTTGAGTCTCGACCAGAAATTGGGTCGATGGGGTTACCTTTCGGTAAGTACGAATGCAGGATATTCTGCAACGGATACTCCAAATGGTAGTGTGTATTCACCCACGGACCTAGTTTATCAACTGAATCCTTACGAGACACCTACCAGTAAATTAATATCTTACTCCAACGAGTCGTCTGAATATACTTATAAAGATTTGCTTAGTCAATATAACAGCAAATCGACCGATAAGCGGGGAGGAGTGAGCGGAAGTCTGAACTTGCAACCTGTCAAAGGACTGGATATTGATGCCGTGGCAGGTATTGATGTGGTACTGAATGAAGCATTGACATTAGTACCTTCCACTTCTATTCAGGAGCGTAAGAGCGGATCTCCTGTGGAAGAACTCGGTAAACTGACGAAAGACAAGAACGTGACGACGAATGTTTCTTCCAATATACGTATTACCTACAATAAGGTGTTTGCCGACAAACATGATTTTACGGTCGGCGGCAATATGGACTACTATATGACAGATGCTGACAATGTCTCCATTGTAGGTTACGGAGTAGGTACTCAAATGTCTCCTGCGGCTATCAATCAGTCTATATCCGGTAATCGTAAACCGTCGGTTGGATCGTTGAAAGAAAAGACTGCTCAAATGGGATTTGGATGGGTGATGGGGTATAGCTTCGATGCTACTTATGACTTTTTTGCTACGTATAAGGCGGATGCTTCTTCGATCCTTCCCAAAGACAAGCGATGGAATGCCGCGTGGGCAGTCGGTTTGGGGTGGACGGTGAGTCAGTATCCTTTCCTGAAAGATAATGAAGTAATTTCTCATCTGAACCTGAAAGCCTCTTATGGAAGAATGGCCAATCTGGCAGGTGTATCTGCTTCATCGACTATCGGAACTTTCTCTTATTCGACAAATTATTACGGCAATGCCCGTCTCTTGCAACTGCTTGCACTTTATAATACGGATTTGAAGCCGGAGCAGACGACGTCTACAGATGTCAGCCTGTCGTTCGAACTGTTTAAACGCCTGACATTAAGTGGTAATATTTATCGGAGGGAAACAAGTGATGCACTGCTGGATGTTCCTGTTCCTTTGTCCAACGGCTTTCATACCATGAAACGTAATATTGGAGTACTTCGCAATGAGGGGTACGAACTGAGTGCTTCCGTAAAGGTGCTGGATACTTCGGACTGGCGTTTGTCTTTGCGTGGTTCGCTGGCTTACAATCGCAATAAGGTAGTCGACTTATATTATTCCGACCGTCTATATACAAGTGAAGAGGAGGTTGTTCCTACTTATGAGGTCGGAAAAGCTTACGATATTGTTTACGGGTTGAAGTCTCTCGGCATTAATCCTATCACCGGGCTTCCGGTATTTCAGGGAGCGGATGGCCGTGAAATACCGGCTACTGAAACTCCGGTGAAGGAGAATATTATAGCGTTGGGGCATGCTACTCCTCCCTATAGCGGTACATTAAATCTGAGTTTTTCATACAGGGACTTTGACTTGGATATGGACTTTTATTATGTATTCGGAGGTATCAAACGATATAACTACAGTTATGTACGTTCATCCGACACTTCGATAAAGAATGCCATTAAAGGACAAGTACAGGATATGTGGTTCAAACGGGGAGATGAAGGTAAAAAATATCATTCACCTTATTATAGCTCGTCTGCCCTTGCTTCGTTAACGCTGTATCCTAATACGGAAACGGTGGGAAAAAGTGATTATCTCAAACTGTCTATGGTGTCGTTACGCTATCGTGTTCCACATGCTTTTCTTGAAAAGAACATCCGTTTTATTCAATATGCTAATGTTGCTTTTCAGGCTTCCAACCTGTTTATGATTACTCCTTATAGTGAGTCCGATCCGGAAACGGGAACACTGGCAGGAGGAATGCAACCGGTATTAACAATCAATCTAAGTTTGACTTTTTAATTAGAGAAGTGTATGATAACAATAATACATAAAATAAAAGATTGGAGTTATTTATTGGCAATATGCTGTGTAGGTACATCGTGTTCGCTTGATATTCCTTATGAGAACCAGTTTTCCGATCCGGATGCCGTCACTACTCCGGCTGCTGCCCGTGAATTGCTGGCATCTGCTTATTCGGAACTGCCGACCCCGGAGTTTAATTTGTCTGTATTGGGAGATGATTTTGAGCCGACATATCTGATTGCTCGTAACTCTTCTTTGAGTAATCTGTATAAATGGCAGCCACAGCCGTTGGAAGACATTTCCTTATCCATGTGGCAAGAATATTATGCAACAGTAGCTATTGCCAATGCAGTATTGGAGCGCATTGATAATGTGAGCATAACTTCGGATAAAGAAAGGCAGGAAATACGTTGTATCGTCAGTGAAGCGAAACTGTTGAAAGCCTATTGTTATTTTAATCTGTTACGCCTTTTTGCTCCTGCTTATGCCGATGGTCCGGAGAAAGACGGTATCATTCTGAAAGATGAGTTTAAACTGGGATTCCTGAAGCGTTCGAGCATAGGGGAATGTGTTACAGCTATTCGTAACCTATTGACAGAAGCTGTAGAAGTGGAGAATAATCCTGCACAGGAATATTGGCTTTCTCAATATAGCGGGTATTATCTGCTGGCTGAATTGGAATTATATGCCGGGAATTATGAACAGGCAGAAGAGTATGCGCAAAAGGTGATTGATATTAAAGGAGGGTATGATGTGTTGACGACAGCCGGCTATAGCAAGTTGTTTGGAAACGAAGTTTGTGATGAACGTATCTTTTCTGTTTATACCTCCGGTTCGTACTATACCGATATGAACTACGATAGGGATAAGGGGGATTTCTTTACGCTGAACACGTCTTTGGTCCGTCTTTATTCCGAAGGAGATATTCGTTATGACGAGACCGTCTATTGGTTTGCAATGTCGGGAGAAACGGTAGGAGAGATCACTTCGTCTCCTTATTTGGGAAAATATAACAAGATGAATTGGGAGAAAAAGGAAACGCGGTATATCAATAAATTCCGGGTGGCAGGTGCCTGCTTTATTCTTGCGGAGGCTTATTGCCGTGACGGGAAGGCGCATGATGTGCAGGCGGTGAAAGTGATGAACGAGTATCTCGCACGGCGGGGAGCGACTTTGCTGGATGAAAATCTTAGCGGTGAGGTATTGTTGAAAACTGTCCTTACGGAAAAATGGAAAGAATATGCGGGAGAAGGAGAGCGCTACTTTGACTTGAAACGTTGCCGGAAAGAAATATTGTCGGATTGGAATGTTTCCGGTTCAATGGACGGCAGACGAATACAGAAAGATGATTATCGTTGGACATTCCCCATTCCCAGGGGAGAATATCTGTATAATGAGAATGTGTCGCAGAATGAAGGCTGGACTAAAATAGAGAATTAAGATAGCTAATTTGAATTACAAATAAAAAGAAGAAAAAATGAAGAAGTTTTATGTTTATGCAATGGGGGCTTTAATATTGCCTTTCCTTGCTTCGTGTGGAGATGACAAAGAAGATAGCGGATATACAGGAGTGAATCAGATTTATTTGTCGGCTGAGAATCCGGTAGTAGAAGAAACGGAAGCTACGCCATTGACGGTGAATGTTGATCTGACTAAAGCTTGTGAGCAGAACATTACGCTCAATTTCGAGATTTTGAATGATGAGAAAGAGATATTAAGGTTGGAGAGCAATCCGGTCACTATTCCGGCAGGAAGTAAATCGGCTATTTTTCAGGTAGTGTCCAACCAAAAAGAGCTATTGACGGAAGATACTTACTTTGAAATTGGTATTTCTACATTTCCTTTAGACAATATGAAGTTGAATGCTTCGTTAAGAGTACGTGTGAAGCCTAATCCTCAGATACCTGAACTGACGGAAGCCCAGAAAATACTGATTGAAGGCTATAAGTCGAAATATGGCATTGATCTGACCGATTGGCTGGGAGCTGTAACTTATCATACAAAAGTGGAGAGTCCTGCCAGTGATTATCTTCCTCCTTTTGCAGAGCCTTTCACCAAAGATTTTGATGGAAAAACGATAATAACGCTGAGTGACCAGTCTACGGAAGAACTGCCGGTATTGAAGATGGTGGACGATCCGATGGGACTCACAGAATATCTGGCTTGGGTGTTGAGAAAGGAAACGATAGAAAACGATGAATTCTGGTATGGAGAATATGCAAGTCCTGCTTATGCTCAGATTATGGAATTGTTGAATTGGAATAAGGCGAACCCCGGGACTTTTACGATGTCTTTGGATGGAATAAAATTGAAAAATATTTCGGATGGAACGGCTACCGTTGATTTTCTGCCGGTGAGTGTACCTGATGTTCGTACGATTATTCCTTTTGAATATGTATTCAGCCCGTGGGAGCTCCAGAAAAAACTGATTAAAGAGGGAAATCAGATAGCTATTGATCTGGAAGAGGCTGACGGCACAGCTAATCCGGCTCATTATTTGCAAGCGTCTGATGTTGCAATAGATGAGTTGGAGGATGGAACCTTTATGCCTCCGGTTGGGAAAATTGATTTCAAAGCGAAGAAGCTGACTTTCCAATTTGTGTTTGATCATGCGTATGCCGGAGGGTATAATCGTGCCAATGTCGTTTATGAAAAGAAATAATATAAAAAAATGCTTATACATAGTGGCTATCTTCTTAGCTGCAATGTATGTCAATATACCGGTTTATTCCAATTCTCGGTCTATCCCTGTCTCTCTTCCCGCAGGGACACTGGAAGGACATCTGCCCAATGGCTTGCACTATCTGATATTGCAGAATCCTTCTCCTGTTTCCCGCGTTGAATTTCGTTTGGTGATGCGTGTTGGTTCTGTACAGGAAACCGAACAGCAGAAAGGATGTGCTCACTTCCTGGAACACGTGGCTTTCGGCGGAACCACTCATTTCCCCAAACGTTCGCTGGTAGAATACCTGGAATCTCAGGGCATGAAGTATGGGCAAGATATCAATGCTTTTACCGGTTTCGACCGTACCATCTATATGTTTGCTGTCCCTACCGACCATCAAAAGGAAGAAGCTGTCAATCGTTCCTTACTGATCATGCGTGACTGGCTGGACGGTATTTCCATGAACCCTGAAAAGGTAGAGAATGAAAAGGGAATCATATTGGAAGAACTGCGCGGTTATGACTTGGGAGACGACTTCTATTCGCTGAAGATAGGACAGGGGATATTCGGACGGCGTATGCCGTTGGGAACAGCAGAAGATATTCGGAAAGTAACGCCACAGATACTGGAAGAGTATTATCAAAAATGGTATATCCCCTCTTTGGCTACATTAATTATTGTAGGCGATGTGGCTCCACAGGAGATAGAAGCCCGGATCAAAGAATACTTTTCTTCATTGCCCAAACGTTCGTCAGATGATTTCCGGACTTATCCGCTGGAATATGAGAAAGGTATTCATTTATCGGAAATCCGTGACTCGTTGCAGACGAAAACAAAAGTAGAACTGATGATTCCGCATCCTTGCGTGGTAGAGCGTACGTTGGGAGATGCAGTGCGGAAAAATATGGGAAGATTACTTGTACGTGCTATTTCCTCCCGTTTCAATGGTAGGAAGTTGAAGACGAATGTGTCAGATCAGTGGTATCTGAGCGATAAGAATCATCTGGTCCTGACGGTAGAGGGAAAAAACAGAGAAGAGCTATTGACTGCTCTCTCTGCTGCCGTAGCCGAATTGAATCATCTGATTCGGAATGGATGGGAAGAAGAGGAGTTAAGGGATATAAAAGATGATTTTTGCCGTCAAATGGCATCCGGTACCAACAATATTTCCCGTTCTTCTTCCGCTTGGTGTGACGATTTCGTTGATTATGTCATATCCGGCGACCGGTATCTGACTGACTCAATTCAGCAGACACAGCTAAAGATTGCCATGGGTGAGCTACAAGGTAACGCTCTGCAAGCATTATTGAAAGAATGGTACTCGTTTTATAAGGAAGCTTTGTTGGTAGCTTGTAGTAGTCATTCCGGCTTAGGTGCTCCGTTGACCAAAGAGGAGATTGCTGGGGCATGGTCGCATGGTGAACAAACAACCTGCTCTCCTTATACCTATGTGAGTCCCGAGAAAGAGGAAGAAACTGAAATCGCTACTCCTCCCTGCCTTGCGGTATGTCCTCCTTTTGATGCTACTTCTATTACCCGCATTGCGGAATACCCGAAAATGAACGTCCGCGAGATAGAGCTGAAAAATGGAATCCGCTTAATTCTCAAACCTACCCAAGAAGCAGACACATCTCTGTTTCTGACTTCTTTCGCCCCTTTCGGAACCTCGTCTTTGTCTGACGAAGAATATCCTCTACTGGAGGGTATGGCGGGATATATGGACATGGGGGGCATTGCGAAGGTAGAAGGAAAGATTCTCTCGGACTATCTCTCCCAGAAAGAGATTTCGCTTACGATGGCAATGGAGAACCATTGGCATGGCTTCATGGGAATGGCTCCGGTTACCGGTGCGACGGAGTTTTTTAATCTGATTTATGAAAAGATATTCGACCCCGAACTAAGACGGAATGATTTCGAAGAAATACGTCAGGGATTACTCCGGGATTACGGAAAGGAAACCGTTTTAGAAAAAATGTTGAAGCGTGCACCGGACCGCCTCTTGTCCGCCCGTATGGATGAATTGATGGGAGCAGCTCTGCCCCGTTCTTCGCGTAAACTGTCTCTCGAACAGATGGAAGGTTTGAATCTTGATTCTATCGCGGCTTTCTACCAGAAACTCTATACACGTCCTGAAGGGACAACGTATGTCATTTGCGGCAATTTCAATTCGGACAGTGTCATGCGCCAGTTTGTATCGGTATTCGGACGTATTCCTGCTTCATCGTCTCCGTCAGAATACGCGTATCCTCCTTTTGAACTTCCTACGGCCAAGTACGTAGAAGGTTTTCCAAATGACAATGAAACGCAGACATTGTTTGACTATCTCTTCTTTGGGCATTTCGAACCTGGACTGAAAAGTACATTAACGCTGAAACTGATGCGTGATGTCATTCGCAGCCGCCTGATATCTGTTCTCCGTGAACGCGAATCGCTCGTTTACTCGCCTTACATCTCTTTAGTGTACGACGGTATCCCGTGGGGAATATTTTATTTTGATATCAATGCGTCCGCCGACAATCGTAATATGCCGGGCATAGATGTTTTATTGAAAGATATTCTGCAGAAGCTGCAACGTGAGGAAGTGGATCTGGAAGAACTGCAAACCATCAAACGTTCTTTCCGGATAGCAAAGCGTGAAGCACTGAATGAAGAAGCATCTGCCACATGGCGGTCTACACTGGTCGGACTGCTGAAAAACGGAGAATCACTTGCTGACTTCGAACGGTATGAGGAATGCCTTGACAGCATAACTCCCGCCGCTTTGCGCGAAGCATTTGAACGTTATCTGGATATCGAGAATTACGTTCTATTATATTTAAGTAAAAAACAACTGAATAATGACACAAAGAATAATTAATCGTGTATTATCTCTGGTATGTTTGTGTTGCTGTTTCCAGAACATCATGTATGCTCAGGAGGAAACCGGCAGACGTGCTTATACCTTATTTGATAATACCGGCAAAGAAATCACTTACGGCGAATTGATTCGGCATCTTTCCGGATATGACATTGTCTTTCTGGGAGAGATACATAATTGCCCCATAACTCATTGGCTGGAATTTGAGATCACTCGTTCGCTTTACCACCTTCATAAGAACAAACTGATGTTGGGGGCAGAAATGTTGGAAAGCGATAATCAATTGATTCTGGACGAATACATGCAGCGTAAAATTTCTTATGACCGTTTCGAAGCGGAAGCCCGTTTATGGGATAATTACAGTACAGACTATTATCCGGTTGTTTTCTTTGCCAAAGAGCATGGTATTCCGTTTATTGCTACCAATATCCCCCGTCGTTATGCCAATAGCGTGAAAAACGGAGGGCTTGAAGTGCTTGATTCTTTATCTGCCGAAGCTAAGAAGTATATAGCTCCCCTTCCTGTTCCTTTTGAATATAACGAGAAAGAAAGTGAAGCGGCATTTAGCCTGATGAATATGATGGGAGGAAAGAAAACCGGGGACAATGAGAAACTGGCTCAGGCACAAGCCGTAAAGGATGCTACCATGGGCTGGTTCATTGCCCGCAACATGAAAGATAAATTCCTGCATATCAACGGAAGTTATCATTCGGACTTTAAAAGTGGAATTATCCCTTATCTGCTTCGTTACCGTCCCGGTACGAGTGTGGTGACAGTCACTTCCGTACGTCAGGAATCCATCAGTAAATTGGATGATGAAAATAAAGAACGTGCTGATTTCTACATTTGTGTACCAGAAGATATGGTGACCAGTTACTAAAGGCGGAGCTGAATCTATATCAGTGAAAAGAATAAAAGTCTCTATAAAACAACTTTATGGAGACTTTTTTTGTACCTTTGCGCCCTTAAAACTAACTAACCTTTTATTTTTATGTTTACTGACTTATTGCATTCCTCTTATTTCTCCCTTTTCCTGATTGTTGCATTGGGATTTATGTTGGGTAGAATTAAGATTAAGGGGCTATCGCTTGATGTGTCAGCGGTGATCTTTATTGCTCTTCTTTTCGGACACTTCGGCGTTATCATTCCTAAAGAATTAGGAAACTTCGGTCTGGTACTTTTTATCTTTACCATTGGTATTCAGGCTGGTCCGGGATTCTTCGATTCTTTCCGTAGTAAAGGAAAGACGCTGATTCTGATTACTATGCTTATTATTAGCTCGGCCTGCCTGACAGCAGTCGGACTGAAATATGCATTTGATATTGACACACCGAGCGTTGTCGGATTGATTGCAGGGGCTTTGACCAGTACTCCGGGACTGGCGGTAGCAATTGACAGTACAAACTCTCCGCTGGCATCCATTGCTTATGGTATCGCTTATCCGTTTGGGGTCATTGGAGTGATCCTGTTCGTGAAATTACTTCCCAAAATTATGCGTGTAAATCTGGACCAGGAAGCCCGTCGCCTTGAAGTAGAGCGTCGTGGACAATTTCCTGAATTAAACACATGTATTTATCGTATCACAAACGCTAGTGTCTTTGGCCGTAGTCTGATGCAGATAAATGCACGTGCGATGACAGGAGCGGTCATTTCGCGCCTGAAGCACAAAGATGAAATATCTATTCCCACTGCGCATACGGTATTGCATGAAGGAGACTATATTCAGGCAGTAGGCAGTGAAGAATCGCTGAATCAGTTAGCAGTATTGATGGGTAAACGGGAGGAAGGTGAACTGCCTTTGGACAAGACACAGGAAATCGAGTCTTTGTTGCTGACTAAAAAAGACATGATTAATAAACAACTGGGAGACCTGAACTTACAAAAAAACTTCGGTTGTACAGTGACCCGCGTACGTCGAAGTGGTATTGATTTATCTCCGTCCCCCGATTTGGCATTGAAGTTTGGTGACAAGCTGATGGTGGTAGGAGAGAAAGAAGGTATAAAAGGAGTAGCTCGGTTGTTGGGAAACGATGCGAAGAAGCTTTCCGATACGGATTTCTTCCCTATTGCGATGGGTATTGTATTAGGAGTTTTATTCGGCAAACTGAATATCTCTTTCTCCGATAGCTTGTCATTCTCTCCGGGGCTGACAGGAGGAGTGCTGATGGTAGCTCTTTTCCTGAGTGCAATCGGTAAAACCGGACCTATTCTCTGGTCTATGTCCGGACCCGCCAATCAGTTGTTACGCCAGTTAGGTTTACTTCTCTTCCTTGCCGAAGTAGGAACTTCCGCCGGAAAGAACCTCGTAGCTACTTTTCAGGAAAGTGGACTGCTGATGTTCGGAGTAGGAGCAGCTATTACAGTGGTGCCGATGCTGGTAGCCGTACTTGTAGGACGACTGGTATTCAAAATCAGCCTGCTTGACTTGCTGGGAACCATCACAGGAGGTATGACAAGTACTCCGGGATTGGCCGCTGCCGATTCGATGGTGGATAGCAATATTCCAAGTGTAGCCTATGCAACTGTTTATCCGATAGCTATGGTATTCCTTATTTTGTTTATCCAGGTGATAGCCTCAGCTGTGTATTAATGAAAATCAATATATATAGGTATTGATTGTTAAAAAATAGTTCGTATCTTTGCCGCCTCAAATAAAAAGATGAGGTGAAACGATTGTCATTGAATATCATGCGCTGTTTCTTACCGGTACTGTTTGTATCGTATCTGGTAAGTATCACATTCTTTGCTCACATACATGTGGTCAATGGCGTGACAATCGTCCATTCGCATCCCTTCAAAAAAGGGGCGGCACATAAACACTCAACAGTCGAACTGTTATTAGTTCATTTCTTGTCTCACCTGACAACGGACGGTGCGGCTGTTGTGTTTGCTCTTTCTCTTTTCATCCCATTTATCTTGTGGCGGTTGCATGGTATTACGCAACATACGCACTACCATTCTCCCTACCATGGGGTGGTGGCACTCAGGGCTCCGCCTGTTATTCGTTTTTCCGCTATTTAAACTGATGGTATTCTGTCTTGTGTCAAGACAGGAGTAATCATCTGTTTGTTTACATCATCACTTTACAAAAAACGAATAACAAACGAAAAATGAAGAAATACATTCTTTCGCTTGTCTGCTTGTGCTGTGCATTGTTGCCTGCCCTCGAAGGACAAGCTGCTCTCCATGAGCATCCCGAATATCCGGATTTACGTAAATCGGATGCTAATATTGTAGGCCATATCCTTGATAAAAACACGAAAGAACATCTGCCCTATATCACTGTGGCATTGAAAGGTACAACGATTGGTACCGTGACTGATGCTACCGGACACTACTTCTTAAAGAATCTTCCCGAAGGTAACTTCGTGCTTGAAGTTAGCTCAGTCGGCTATAAAACCGTAAGACGCAATGTGACACTGAAAAAAGGCCGTACACTGGAAGAGGATTTTGAAATAGAAGAGGACGCGGTTGCCTTGGATGGTGTAGTCGTTTCCGCCAACCGTAACGAGACTACCCGCCGCTTGGCACCTACTTTGGTGAATGTAGTCGATATGAAAATGTTCGAAACAACCAATTCTACTACCTTGGCACAGGGATTGAGTTTCCAGCCGGGAGTGCGTGTAGAATCCAACTGTCAGAATTGCGGCTTCCAGCAGGTACGTATTAACGGTCTGGATGGTCCTTATACACAAATTTTGCTTGATTCCCGTCCCATCTTCAGTGCGCTTTCAGGTGTGTATGGTATTGAACAGATTCCCGCCAGCATGATAGAACGTGTAGAAGTAATGCGTGGAGGCGGTTCGGCTTTGTTCGGTTCGTCTGCTATTGCCGGAACAATCAATATTATCACCAAAGAACCGATTCGCAATTCAGGAATGTTGTCTCATACGATCACAGGTATTGGAGGCGGAGACGCTTTCGATAATAATACAGCTTTGAATGCTTCACTGGTTGCGGATGACCAGCGTGCAGGTTTATATATCTTTGGTCAGAACCGTCATCGTTCGGCCTACGACCATGATGGAGACGGATACTCTGAAATACCGAAAATACATGGTCAGACTGTTGGTTTTCGTTCCTTCCTGAAAACGACTACTTATTCGAAACTGACTTTCGAATATCACCATATGGAAGAATTCCGCAGGGGAGGGGACTTGCTGAACCGTCCACCTCACGAAGCGAATGTTGCCGAACAGACAGAACATTCTATCAATGGCGGTGGATTGAAATATGACTATTTTTCACCGAACGAGAAACATCGCTTCAATGTGTTTGCCTCTGCACAGCACATCAATCGTGACAGCTATTATGGAGGTGGACAGGACTTGAATGCCTATGGAAATACCACCGACCTGAACTGGATGGCAGGATCACAGTATGTTTATAGTTTCGGAAAATGTATTTTCATGCCTTCTGACCTGACAGCCGGAATAGAATTTAATCAGGATAAGCTGGAAGATAATATGTGGGGATACCATCGTACAGTAGACCAGAAGGTAAATATCGGTAGCGCATTCCTGCAAAATGAATGGAAGAACGATCGCTGGGGATTTTTGCTTGGTGGCCGTCTGGATAAACATAACCTGATTGATCATATTATATTCAGTCCGCGCGCTAACTTACGTTTCAATCCTACACAAAATATCAATCTGCGTTTGAGCTATTCTTCTGGTTTCCGTGCGCCGCAGGCTTTTGATGAAGATTTACATGTAGAGAATGTGGGTGGAAAAGTGGCAATGGTTGAGCTTGCAAAGGATCTGAAAGAGGAGAGATCACAGAGTTTGAGTGCTTCGGCAGATATTTACCATCGTTTCGGGGCATTCCAGATCAATTTTCTGGTAGAAGGATTTTATACTAAATTATCGGATGTTTTTGCTTTGACCGACGGTGAAGTAAAAGATGGTATACTGACACGTACACGCTATAATGCTCCGGGAGCCCGTGTCATGGGATTGACACTGGAAGGAAAGATGGCTTATCTGAATAAATTCCAGATTCAGGCAGGAGTTACTTTGCAGCAGAGTCATTACAGCGAGCCTCATGAATGGAATCCGGATGCTCCGGCAGTGAAGAAGATGATGCGTACTCCGAATACTTACGGCTATTTTACTGCAACCTATACTCCGGTAAAACCGTTGTCTATTGCTCTTTCGGGCACCTATACCGGTTCGATGCTGGTGCCTCACGAACCCGTTCCCGGATTCCTGGATAAGCCGATAACAGTAAATACGGAGGATTTCTTTGATATTGCATTGAAGGCGGCTTATGATTTCAAGCTATATAAATCAGTGAACCTGCAGGTGAACGCCGGAATACAAAATATCTTCAATGCTTATCAGAACGATTTTGATAAGGGAGCCGACCGTGATTCAGGCTATATTTACGGTCCTTCACTGCCGAGAAGTTTCTTTGCCGGCGTGAAGATTAGCTATTAATAATGGTTTAAGAACCTTTTTAGCTCTAAAATCGTTATATATAGGGATTGTCCGTCTGTGAAACAATCCCTATATTTGTCACGCAAAACTAAACATATTAGATTTCTTGCACAAAAACGAACGAATGAAACAATTATACCTGAATATAATGAAGTGTTTTCTGCCTGTACTATTTATATCGTACATGGCAGGGATTACTTTGTTTACCCACTCCCATGTGGTAAATGGTGTAACAATTGTCCATTCACACCCTTTTAAGAAAGGCAGTGAACACAGCCATACGACTGTTGAGTTCCAGTTACTTCATTTATTGAATCATGTATTGACAACAGATAGCGGAATCATTCCTTTATTTGTTGCTGCTGTTTTATCTATATTATGTATTCTTTTCACCCGTCCGCGAGGCATGCGATATGCGTGCTCTTGCCCGGGTGTCGTTTCTTTAAGGGCACCTCCCGCCGTTTAGTCTACACTTTAGGAGGCAGATATTTATCATTCAGAAACAAATACTTTATTTGCTTCCGCTACCTTATTATTTTCTGATTAAAAACATTAAAAGACTAACGACAATGAAAAAATATCTTTTAGTCCTGGTCAGCCTGTGTTGTGCCCTGTTGCCTGCATTGGCTGAGCACCCGGAGTACCCTGAACTGAGAAAATCTGATGCGAATATCATCGGTCATATATTAGATAAAAAAACAAACGAACATTTGCCGTATATTACAGTAGCACTGAAAGGGACTACTATCGGAACGGTAACGGATGCTACCGGACATTATTTTCTGAAAAACTTGCCGGAGGGGAATTTTGTACTGGAAATCAGTTCGGTAGGATATAAGACGATCAGCCGGAATGTAACCTTGAAGAAAGGGAAAACATTGGAAGAAAATTTCGAAATAGAAGAAGACGCGATTGCTTTGGACGGAGTCGTCGTTTCTGCCAATCGTAGTGAGACAACACGGCGTTTGGCTCCGACTTTGGTGAATGTGGTCGATTTGAAGCTGTTTGAGACTACTAACTCCTCCACCTTATCGCAGGGACTGAATTTTCAGCCCGGAGTGCGGGTAGAAACAAACTGTCAGAATTGTGGTTTCCAACAAGTCCGGATCAATGGTCTGGATGGCCCCTACACACAGATACTCATCGATTCCCGTCCTGTGTTCAGTGCCCTTTCAGGTGTGTACGGTTTAGAGCAGATTCCCGCCAGCATGATTGAACGTGTGGAAGTGATGCGTGGAGGAGGATCGGCATTGTTCGGTTCATCGGCTATTGCAGGTACGATTAATATCATCACGAAAGAGCCTTTGCGAAACTCCGGCCGGTTATCGCATACAATTACTTCCATAGGCGGCAGTTCATCCTTTGACAATAACACCTCGCTGAATGCTTCGTTGGTGACGGACGATCATCGTGCCGGATTATATATTTTCGGGCAGAATCGTCATCGGTCGGGATATGATTACGACGGAGACGGATTCACAGAACTTCCGAAACTGAAGAATCAGACGGTAGGTTTCCGCTCTTACCTGAAAACGAGCACCTATTCTAAACTGACGTTTGAATACCATCATATGCAGGAGTTCCGGCGTGGCGGCGATATGCTGAACCGTCCTCCGCATGAAGCCCATATTGCCGAACAGTTACAGCACTCCATAGATGGCGGAAGCCTGAAGTACGATTATTTCTCACCGGATGAGAAGAATCGTTTAAGTGTATTCGCTTCAGCGGCTAATACGGATCGTGACAGCTATTACGGACCTGGTAACGACCCGCTCAAAGCATATGGAAAAACGACGGACCTCACTGCGATGGGCGGCGCGCAGTATGTACACTCCTTTGATAAACTGTTGTTCATGCCTTCCGATCTGACGGCAGGGCTTGAATACAATCGCGACCGGTTGAAGGATAATATGTGGGGGTACGATCGCCACACGGATCAGACTGTCAATATTTACAGTGCCTTTCTACAGAACGAATGGAAGAACAAACACTGGGGGATTCTGATCGGTGGTCGTCTGGATAAACACAATATGGTGGATGATATCATTTTCAGCCCGCGTGCCAACTTGCGTTTCAATCCTACGGATAATATCAATCTGCGTTTGAGTTATTCCTCCGGTTTCCGTGCCCCACAAGCATTTGATGAAGATATGCATATCGAAAATGTAGGTGGAACGGTCGCTATGATTGAGCGTGCTAAAGATTTGAAGGAAGAAAAATCGCAGAGTTTTAGTATGTCTGCCGATATGTATCATCGTTTCGGTGCTTTTCAGACTAATCTGCTGGTGGAGGGATTCTATACAAGACTGACTGACGTCTTTGTACTGGGAGAACCCTATGACCGGGGAGATGGTATATTGGTGAAGCCCCGCAGCAATGGCCCGGGGGCTAAAGTAATGGGAATCACCTTGGAAGGAAAACTGGCTTATCTTTCCTTGTTGCAAATACAAGCCGGGTTAACATTGCAGCGTAGTCGCTATGATGAAGCGCATAAATGGCACGATGACGCCCCGGCAGAAAGAAAAATCTTCCGTACTCCCGATACATACGGCTATTTTACCGCTACTTATACTCCGATCAAACCTCTGTCAATAGCTTTATCCGGTACATATACCGGTAATATGCTTGTGCAGCGTATGGATATCACAGCAGAAAATGCAGCGATGGGAGATATGCCCGAACGGAAAGCAGAAGCGATACTTACACCGAAATTCTTCGATCTGGGAGTAAAAATAGCCTATGACTTTAAGCTATATAAAACGGTAGATTTACAGCTTAGCGGAGGTGTTCAGAATATCTTCGAATCTTATCAGAAGGACTTCGACAGGGGAGCTAACCGGGATTCCGGCTATATCTATGGCCCCGCACTTCCGAGAAGTTTTTTTGCGGGAGTAAAGATTAGTTATTAATAACAATGCCGGTCTGTTATTTTCCGATGCCAGAGTAGCGGACTATGCATCCGGGAATGTGATGAAACGATTGCTTCCCGGATGTTTTATAAATGAGGAAGTTCTTAAAAATAGGATATCTTAGCTGTTGGTAGGTTGTATCCACCCTTTTAGGATGTGCATTTAGTAGGGAATCACTAAAAACTTCTCTTTCTCTTTTAGTAGTTTTGCTGTTTGAGTTGTATTATATATAGATAGTCAATAAAAGTCAAAGTAATCAATTTATTAAACAGTTAACCTTATGCTCAAACAACTAAGTACTTCTTTACTGATTGTATCAGCATGTATTTTGTCCTCTTGTACGCCTACGGTGAAGCAAGAGATCGCAATTTTACCTACCCCCGTTAGTCTGACGGAACGGTCGGGTGCTTTCGTCTTAAAGGATGGAATGAAAATCGGTGTTTCCGATCAGTCTTTATTTCCGGCTGCCGGATATTTGCAGGATATTCTGCGGAATATAGTATCTACCTCAGTAGAAGTGACCGAGGCCGGTCAGGCGGATATTTATCTTCAACTGGAACAAACCGATGGAAAATCGGGTTCTTACAAGCTTCAGGCTACCCCCGAGTCTGTTCAGATAGAAGCCGGAGATTATTCGGGTATTGTTTCCGCTATTGCCAGCCTTCACCAACTCTTGCCTGCCGAAATAGAAGTGCAGGATACGAAGCAGACTTTTTCTATTCCTGCTGTGCAGATAGAAGATTCACCACGTTTTGAATGGCGGGGATTTATGTTGGATGCCTCCCGCCATTTCTGGAATAAGGATGAGGTGAAGCATGTATTGGATTTGATGTCCCTGTATAAACTAAATAAGTTCCATTGGCACTTGACGGATGATCAGGGATGGCGGATCGAAATCGAGAAATACCCGTTGCTGACGGAAAAGGGAGCGTGGCGGAAGTTCAATAAACACGATCGTGGTTGTATGGAACGTGCAGTAGAAGAGGATAACACCGACTTCCTGATTCCGGAAAATAAGATACGGATTGTGGAAGGGGATACCCTGTACGGTGGTTACTATACACACGAAGATATCAAGGAAATTGTGGATTATGCTGCGCAGAGAGGAATTGATGTAATTCCGGAAATAGATATGCCGGGACATTTCTTGGCTGCCATCACCCAATATCCCGATCTCGCTTGTGACGGGCTGATTGGTTGGGGGGAAACCTTTTCTTCTCCTATCTGTCCGGGGAAAGATGCTACTCTCGAATTCTGTCAGGACGTCTTTAAAGAGATATTCGATCTCTTCCCTTATGAATATGTACACATGGGTGGTGACGAAGTAGAGAAAACCAATTGGAAGAAATGTCCCCGTTGCCAGAAACGAATCCATACGGAAGGACTCAAATCTGTGGAAGAATTACAGGCATGGTTTGTGCGTGATATGGAGAAGTTCTTCCTGGCCAATGGTAAGAAACTGATAGGCTGGGATGAGGTCGTTGCCGACGGTCTGACCTCGGATGCTGCCATTACCTGGTGGAGAAGCTGGTCGAAAGAGGCGGTGCCTATGGCCACTTCACAAGGACAAAAAGTGATTGCCTGTCCGAATGAATATTTCTATTTTGATTATGCGCAGGATAAAAACTCCGTGAAGAAGATACTCGCATATGACCCGTATGCGGACGACCGCCTGTCTCCGGAACAGAAAGATTGTTTCTGGGGTGTACAAGCTAATCTCTGGGCAGAATGGATTCCGTCTATGAAGCGTGTCGAATATCTGATTCTTCCCCGTATGGTGGCATTGAGTGAAATAGCCTGGGTACAGCCGGAGGCAAAACCGAATCTGAAAGAGTTCTATCGCCAGCTTGTTCCGCACTTCAAGCGGATGGACGTAATGGGTTTGAATTATCGGGTACCCGATCTGGAAGGATTCTATCAAGTGAATGCTTTCCTTGATGAGACTTCGGTTGATTTAACCTGTCCGCTACCCGGCATTGAAGTTCGCTATACTACGGACGGCAGCATGCCGACGAAGCAATCTACTCTTTACGAAGGCAATCTGAAAGTGACGGAAACGACAGATTTTACTTTCCGTACCTTCCGTCCCGACGGTTCTCCTTCGGATGTAGCACGTACTCGGTATGTCAAAGCTCCTTATGCAGAAGCGGTAATGGCCCGGACTTCTCTGAATCCCGGATTGAAAGCTGTATGGCATAAATTCCGCGGCAATCTTTGTGAAGATATTGATACAGCTCCCGTGAATGGAGAATATATCGTAGAATCTGTTTCCATTCCCGAAGAAGTGAAAGGTGATATCGGCCTTGTGTTGACCGGCTATTTGGAAGTACCTGCTGACGGTATTTATACTTTCGCTCTTCTCTCGGATGATGGCAGTACACTGAAACTGGATGGCGAACTGCTGGGCGATAATGACGGAGCACACTCTCCGGTTGAGATCATTGTACAGAAGGCGTTGAAAGCCGGACTGCATCCGATGGAAGTACGTTACTTCGATTGTAACGGAGGAGTGTTGCAAATGGAACTGGTCAATGAAAAGGGCGAAAAGGAAGTTCTCCCGAAAGAATGGCTGAAGAATTAAGAATGATGAATGAAGAATGAAGAATTGGCTGCGCTATCACGCTGCAAAGTAATTCTTCATTCTTCATTTCTATAGGTAGTACATTGTAAGAATATCCCTATAAATGGGTATTTCTCAAACCAAAAGTTCTTCTCAACTTTGCAGAGTGAATAAAACGCCACTATGCAATATTTGAAAGAAGACATACAGGAAAAGATTCTCCATATAGCCGAAGAAGTATTCTCCGAAAAAGGATATAAGGATGCTTCCATGCGCGAAATTGCTTCCCGGTCGGGGATAACAGTCAGCAACATCTATCACTATTTCACCAATAAGGATGAGATATTCCGTACGATTCTGAAGCCGGTGCTGAATGAATTGTATGCCAAGATATACAGTCATGATGCTAACCAGATGACGATAGATGTTTTTATAAGTTCAGATTTTCAGCAGGCATCTGTGCAGGAGTATATTGATTTGGTTTCCGGGCACCGCATCCGATTGCGTATGTTGCTTTTTCAGGCACAGGGATCGTCTCTGGAAAACTTCCGCGCCGAATATACCGATGCGATGACACGTACTATTTTTGTCTTTTTCCAGGGAATGAAGCAGAAGTATCCACATTTGAATATAGGTATCACCGATTTCTTTATTCATCTCAATACGGTGTGGCTGTTTGCTTTGCTCGAAGAACTGGTGCTGCACCACGTGAAGAAAGAAGAAATGCAGAAATTTATAGCAGAATATATAGCCTTTGAAACGGCAGGTTGGAAGGAGCTCATGAACGCATGAGCTCCTTCTTTTTTTTGAACGATTCGAAAGATTGTTCTTTTTTAAAGACTTAGTGATATATAAATAAATGGTATGAAAGAAAAACAGAAAAGAAAGAGTGGTGTAGCCCGCTTGTTTGAGATAGCAGGCGAGAAGAAGGGCTTGCTGATATTGGCCGGAATACTTTCGGCGGTCAGTGCCTTATGTATGTTGGTTCCCTATTGGTCAGTATATGAAGTGCTGAAAGAACTTTTGTTGCATGGCAGCAAGATCAATGAATTGGATAGCAGTGTACTTATGCACTGGGGATGGGTAGCGTTTATCGGTCTGGTGGCAGGACTGCTTTTGCTGTATGGAGCATTGATGGCATCTCATGTAGCTGCATTCCGTATTCTTTATGGGTTGCGCATCCGTTTGTCCGAACATATCGGACGACTTTCGCTGGGATACCTGAATGGTACTTCTACCGGAGCAATCAAGAAAACGATGGAGCAGAATATAGAGAAGATCGAGAATTTTGTGGCACACACGATTCCCGATTTAGTCAATGTGCTGGCAACCGTTGTGCTGATGTTTATCATTTTTTTTTCGCTGAACGGGTGGATGGCAGCCATTTGTGTGGTCTGTATCGTTTGCAGCATCGGTTTGCAGTTTATGAATTTCTTTGGCAAGAAAGCTAAAGAGTTTATGAAGATCTATTATGACACGCAGGAGCGTATGAGTGCTTCGGCTGTTCAGTATGTGCGGGGTATGCCTGTGGTGAAGATCTTTGGTCAGAGTGTCCGTTCGTTCCGTCAGTTTAATAGCGAGATAGAAGCTTACAAGAGCTATGCCTTAAGGGTCTGCGATACCTATCAGTCCGGTATGACCGCCTTTACGGTATTGCTGAACTCGCTGATCACCTTTATTTTGCCCGTCGGCTTGTTGCTTTTGAGCAGAGAACCGCAGAATATTGTTCTGGCGGCAATTTACCTCTTCTTTATTATCATGGGGCCCGGTGTGGCATCTCCTATTTATAAGTTGATGTATCTCGGTTCAAGTACGAACGAAATCGATGAGGGAGTGAAACGTATCGACCGCATATTTGATGAACAGGCACTTCCTGAAGCAGAGGTTTCGCGTCTGCCTGTTTCCTACGATATCGAGTTTCGTCAGGTGTCGTTTGCCTATGAGAACAAAGCGGAAACGACTCGTACCGAAGCACTGAAAGACATCTCTTTTACTGCACCGCAGGGAGCGATTACTGCATTGGTGGGGCCGTCCGGTTCCGGGAAGTCTACGGTAGCCAATCTGATACCCCGTTTCTGGGATGTCAGCGAAGGCGAGATTTGTATAGGCGGAATCAATATAAAAGAGATAGCGACCGAGGATTTGATGAACCTTGTTTCATTTGTTTTTCAGGATAGTTTTCTCTTCTTCGATACCCTTTATGAGAATATCCGGGTTGGCAATACGTCCGCTACACGCGAGCAGGTGATCGAAGCTGCCCGTGCGGCGCAATGTCATGATTTTATAGAAAGTCTGCCGGATGGCTATAATACCCGTATCGGTGATAAAGGAGTGTATTTGTCCGGTGGTGAATCGCAGCGGGTCTGTGTGGCAAGGGCCATTCTGAAAAATGCGCCGATACTGGTGCTTGATGAAGCGACTGCCTTTGCTGATCCGGAGAATGAATATAAGATGCAGCAAGCTATTCAGCAACTTATAAAAGATAAAACGGTCATCATTATTGCCCACCGGCTTTCGTCTATTATTTCAGCCGAGCAAATACTGGTGCTGAAAGAAGGCAGACTCATACAAAGCGGGCGCCATGAAGTATTAAGTAAAACGGATGGAGTATACAAAAGAATGTGGGATGCCTATACCAGCGCGTTCCGTTGGCAATTAACTGTTAAAAAGGAGGAAACAAAATGAATGTAATCAAGAATATTACGGTAGGACATACCGAACGTCTGCGTAAGCCTGTCGGTTACACGATGCTTGCCAATCTGGTGAATATTGTCCCGTTCTGTCTTTCTATCGAAGCTATCAATGTGATATTCCGCACGTTCGACGGTAGCGGTACACCGTTGGATACCAATCGTCTCTGGATGATTTTTGCTGTATTGGTGGTGTATATGCTGGTAATGGCTTTTGCCGAACGTGCCGCCTATCGTGCCAACTTTCGGGGGGCTTATGAAATGAGTGCCGAAGGGCGCATTCATCTGGCGGAGCATCTGCGTAAATTATCATTAGGCTTCCTGTCCCGCAGAGATCCGGGCGATCTTTCTTCGATGCTGATCACTGATTTTACTATGGCGGAAACGGGTATCTCGCATCACTTGCCTCAATTGATGGGAGCATTGGTGATGCCGGTCCTTGCCTTTTTGGGGTTGCTTTGGATTGACTGGCGCATGGCAGTGGCTATGTTTGTTGCTTTACCGCTTGCAGTTGCCGTGCTGCTGCTTAGCAATATTGCCCAGCGCAAATTGAGTGTACGGCAGATTGAAGCCAAGATTAATGCCGGAAACCGTCTGGAAGAATATCTGCAAGGGATACGGGTGATGAAAGCATACAATCTGCTGGGCGGTAAATTCGAACGCCTGAAAATGGCTTTCAGTGATCTTCGTCGCGCCTGTATCCGGCAGGAAGCACTTCTCGGTCCTTTTATCTTATTCTCGGTCACATTGATCCGTGCCGGACTGACATTCATGATACTCTGTGGTACTTATCTGTTGATAGGAGGGGAACTTTCACTGCTTACGTTTGTCATGTTTCTGGTAGTCGGTTCCCGTGTCTTCGATCCTCTGACGTCCGCTCTGACTAACTTTGCCGAGTTCCGCTACTTTTCCATTGCGGGAGGACGTATCCTTTCGTTGATGAACGAACCGGAGATGAAGGGGGACCGTGACGTGCCCGAAAGCGGAGACATTACCTTTGACCATGTATCCTTCGGCTATCAGGAAAAAGAGATATTGCATGATATCTCCGTGACTCTTAGAAAAGGAACACTCACTGCTCTGGTCGGTCCTTCCGGAAGTGGAAAGAGTACCATGCTGAAACTTTGCGCACGTTTCTATGATCCCTGTAAAGGTGCGGTCCGTTTTAACGGAATGGATATGAAGGAGCTGGAGCCGGAGTCGTTGATGAAGCATTGCTCTATGGTCTTTCAGGATGTGTATCTGTTTCAGGACACGCTGAAGAACAATATCCGTTTCGGCAGGACGGATGCTACGGATGAAGAGATCGTAGCGGCAGCGAAAAAGGCTTGTTGCCACGAATTCATCATGCACCTGCCCAAAGGGTATGATACGATGGTAGGAGAGGGCGGCTGCACGCTTTCGGGAGGAGAAAAACAACGGATTTCCATCGCCCGCGCTATCTTGAAAGAAGCTCCGGTAGTATTGCTGGATGAGGCTACTGCCTCTCTTGACCCGGAAAATGAGGTAGAAGTGCAACAGGCCATCAATACCTTGATTGCGGGACGAACGGTAATTGTCATCGCTCACCGGCTCAAAACAATTAAGAATGCCGATCAGATTATTGTACTGGAAGAAGGAAGAATTGCAGAGCAGGGTACTCATGATGAGTTGCTGAGTCAGCCGGGACTGTATGCCAAACTCTGGAATATACAGGAACAGACATCGGGATGGAAACTGTAAATACAGACCGCCGGATATAAAAACAGAAAGGTCCGGCTTTTACAAGCCGGGCCTTTTGTTTACTAGAATTTATGCTATTTACACTTATTCTGTAATATTGAATACATTATATGGTTTTTGTTTACTAACAACCAAATGTGAAAATGCGGGAGAATCACTTCTGCCGATTCCAATGTTTTCAATGTGGCTACGTAATTTTTAATTATGACTAATTAATTCAATTCTGATACTGCAAAGATAGAGGCTTTTACGATTTCATGCAATCACCTGAAATGGGTATTCTTGGGGGAGTTAGTAACTATATATGGTGGGTTTATATCGTGTGGTTATCTGCCAATATAACGATTATAACGGTAAACCGGACATTTATATTATAAACTGTTTTGTCTCTGTCATTTGGCAGAATCTTCCGTCAATCTGTTCAGATGGCATACCAACAGTTTTCCTTCATTATCTCTCAAATGCATACCGTTGCCCTGGCAATAGCGGAAGTATTTACACCGGGCACATTCGTCCTTTTTCATCCATGAACGGTCACGGTAAGGTTGGAATCTCGTTTGCCATACTTCCCAGAAGTCGTCTTGATAGATATTGCCCTGGTGATAGTTGGAGCGGATACTGCTACAAGCGCTGATGGAACCGTCAATCAAGACGGAACCTACTGAAACTCCGGCGCTACAAAAGAAAGGTGTGTTCCGTACTTCACCTTCGTAATTTCCCAGGAAACCTTCGCAGGCATAACTGGCTCGGATTATTCCTTCTTTTCGGGTGTCGCGGATGAAGTCGAGTACTTGTTTTAATTCTTCTCCGTTCATGCGAAATTCCGGTTCTTCGGCGGCTCGTCCTACCGGAAAGATGGTAGATACTCTCCATCGTTTGACTCCGAGACTGATAAGTAGCTCTTTCATGGCCGACAATTGTGGCAGGCTACGGCGGGTGACACAGGTAATGACATCGAATGTCAGTTCAGGAATGGCTGTAATTTCGCGTATGGCATTCACTGCACGGTCGAAACTTTCGGGATGGCGGCGCATCCAGTTGTGTACATCTTCCAGTCCGTCAAGGCTGATGGATATGCTGCTCATACCGTTGCGGATTAAGTTGTGTAGCCGTTGGCGTGTGAGGTAAAGTCCGTTGCATACCATTCCCCACGGATAACCTCGTCGGGATATTTCTTTGGCACAAGTTTCAAGATCTTCACGTACGGTCGGTTCACCGCCTGAGATGATTACAAATACGTTATGCGGATCGGTGTGTGTGGCTATGCTGTCCAGTACTTTCAGGAAATCTTCCAAAGGCATATCCGGAGTAGAAGGAGAAGATTTGCAGTCGCTACCACAATGGCGGCAACGTACGTTGCAGCGTAATGTACATTCCCAAAATAGTTGTCTGAGGGGATGTTCTTCTATTCTTTCGCGTTTCATCCGGCGGAATATCTCTAAAGCCAGCCATCGACGCGGAGATAAGGGAATGATACGTTTCATTCTTTAGTTTCCTCTTCTTCTTTTTTTTCTTCTTTTATTAAGGTGACTTTTCTGTCTTGTCCGAGCTCCTGCATTTTTATTGTTTTTTGCTGGTATACACCATTCTTCTCACCGTCTACATCGGTATACTCAAGGTATATTTCACTGTTTTTGGGAGGGTACTCTTTGAATTTTAGTGTACTGGTTGCTATGCCGCTTACCGTGTAGTTGTCTATCTCGCGTGATTCTGTGTAGGCAGTATCTGTAATTAATGAATCATTTTGATTTTTGTAGCTGGCTATTACGCGGATTCCATTGATGGTGTCCTCATCTTCATTTTGTACCTGAGTGGTTAGTTTGACATCGGGAGTCCAGTCGGGACCGGGACCGTAATAACAAGGCTCATCCCAAACGTTGTTATTGCTGCATCCGGAGAATCCGAGAGCTGCCAGAAGGCTTAGTAGATATTTGTTTTTCATATCTTTAAGTGTTTAGTTCTTGATGGGACAAAGATAAGTATTCTTTTGGCTCATTATATTGATTTTGTCTGTTTTTATTTTGTGAATAAGATAAATTGATATAAAAAAGAAACTGAAGGGCAACGATCTGCTTAATAGGAGAGATGAAAAAGTCGATTGGTTTGCATATTCTGCTATATGGTTGCATTTTGATTTCAAAAATGGCGTTTCTCTTTCTCCTGATTATCATAAAAAGCTTCAGATAGGAGGCTGCATTTTTCAAGAACTAAGCTTTCTATTTTATGCCCGGCTCTCAGAGTACTTCAGGTAGGGAGGAAGTTGGGGTGAAGAGCGAGGTCAGACGAAATATAGAGTAAGTATAAGGAACAAATAGAGTAACTATGCTTGGCGGATAGCGTCACTATGCTTGGTAAATAGCGTAACTATACTTGTAAGATAGCGTCAGTATCGTGAAAATGAGTAAAAACGTACTGTTTTAGAGCTTCCTTTTTTCTATATCATTCGTTATGCCCGTTGAATCAGATAGTGCAGAAGGGAAGATGTCTTGTGAATTAGTTCGCATTGAGAGTGGAAATAGAAAGAATGAGTGTGCAGAGTGACGAGTTTTATATCATAAAGGAGTGATACTGATAAATCGCTAATCGCTTAGAATCGAATAAAAATATCGGGTATGATGATAGACTGGAAATATGGAAGCTATGGGGAAGCTAAAATACAAAGTGTCAAAAATGACACTTTGTATTTTAGCTTTTAGAGTGAGTCTTAGCATGGCTATGCATCTCACCTGGTGGAAAATTCACACTGAAATAGATAATCGATGTCGTAGGAATGTTATAGTGGAGAAAATGTGGAGGAACATTGGCTTGCGAAACAGAGGGAATTCTATTCTTGTGGCAATCTATAGTTTACTGATATCCACCTTCTGTTTGTTTTCAGATGCTGCTGATTTTACTTAATCGACAGTAATATCTTGCTTCCAGGTTATCCCGCTTATGTCTGTCAAAGTAAGTTCATACCTGCCTTTGGGCAAATTCTGTAGACTGCTGTCTTTTATTGTAAGGGTTGCTTTACTCCCTAACGGAATGATTAGGCTGTGCTTGCCCGGAGTTACCTTGGCTATATAGTCATTTTTAATTCCGGTAAGAGGGAATCGGGAAAGTTCTTCTCCATCTTTTTGAAGTATGGTCTTTCCTCTGGAATCTTTTAAAGTAATACCTATAAGGAATGATCCGTATACATCCGCACCTTCTATACGGTATACTTTAAAGTTGAGGGCATCATTGTGGATATCTGCATTGGATATCTCCAGTTTTGGTTTGACTGATTTATTATGTAGCGGTCCCCACACACCATTGTGAAATTCCTGATTGGTATATAGAGTAAGAATGAAAAGTAGTATCGCTCCGGTTATCGCCACTTTACTGAATTGCTTAATAGGTAGCGGGAGTTCACCGGAGGTGAGCCATACAAGCCATTTCTTTTTGGACAGTTTGGATTGGAACAAATGATCTAATGAATACTTTCCGCCTCCGGACAGGAAAATGGTAAACCCTGCGGCTACTCCCAAAATGCCGATTTGCCATTCGTCAAGACAGGTAGTACCTAGCCAGCCGGAGCCTAGGAGAATACCGAATGCCAGGCTGAATACACCGATGCTCATTAACCTGGTGAAGAAACCAAGCATATAAAGGAGCCCGACAACGCCTTCTACTAAAGTGAAAATAAGCATTGCCCACCAAAGTAAATCGGGGGTGCTGACCAGGTATTCAATAATGGGTTTGATACCAATAGAGTTGGGAAGGAAATGATTGAATTTTTCTCCGATGTATCCGCTGCTGTCCGGAATGAGCTTGTTTTCGAGGACAAGTCTGCGCCAGAAAGCTGAGAAGTAAGTCCAGCCGACTATCAATCGTAGTGAAAGAGTGAAAATACCTGCAAGTACGTAGGCTTTGGTTTGTTCTTGTTGCTGTGTCACCATACTGCTTGTTGTTAGTTTGTTGTTGAGAGAATCGTTTCTTATTAAACAAGTTTCCAATGGAAAATGTTCTAAAGGAAACCTGTTTTTATGAAACGATTCTACTCGAGACAAACTACATACAAAACAAAGCTAACAATGCAAAAGTTATTTTTTAAACGGCTATCTTTATGCCTTCTTTTTTATTACAATACCGCTTGCATTGTTGGCAAAGGTCATATCCCAGCATGGCTCCCAGAATGAAATCTTCCTCAGCTGTCAGTTGGTTTAAGGGACGAATGATGATGTGCCGCATGGCTTCCATGCATTCAGGCTTGCCAAAAAACAGGTTAATCTTGTTAGTACCTACTTCTTGTATCATATAACTGATCTTCTGATTCTTCAGCCGGCGGATAGCAAATTCTTCGTGCTCTCTGCTCATCGTATAGAGTACCATATTGCGTACGCCTTTCTTGAACTCATAAATGTGGTTGAGGAAAATCCGGATTTCTCCGGGAATGATTCTTTCGGTAGCCATAATGCAAACTGTTATTTAATATGGAGATAAAGATTAGCTGATTTCTTGCTTTATTTGTTCAGCCCATGTGCTGATACGTTCATCGGTCTGACCGTCTTCATTGACTTCGTCGAGTGGGAGACCCACGAATTTACCGTTCACGACAGCGGTAGAAGAATCGAATGTATAACCGGCAGTGTCTACTGCTCCACAAAACTTGCAATGAGTGCCTTTCAACTCTTCATAAAGAATTCCGATGGCATCACAGAAAGTATCACTGTAAGAATCGGAATCACCGCAACCAAACAAGGCTACATGTTTGTGAGACAGGTCGCATTTCTTTAAAACTTTAACTCCGTCATACCAGTCGTCCTGTAATTCTCCGGCTCCCCATGTGGAGCTACCTAATACCAATACATCATATTCATTAACCAAAGCTTCAGTGAGTTTGGATACATCATAAATATGTGTGGAAGGAACTTCTAGTTTTTCTGCAATCCGACGGGCGAGGTCTTCTGTTGTTCCGGTTGTGGAACCATAAAATACTCCAATTTTATTCATCTTTGATTCTATTTTAATGTGATGGTGCAAAGATAGAGGGTATCGGAGACATAGAAAATCCCCATTTATAATGGAATAATTGCTTCATTCTCATTATAAATGGGGATAAAATAGAATATGGAACTGTAAATTAGTTGAGACCAATCCTTTTTAATGGTGGAACAGGCGAATACCTGTGAATGCCATCGCCATATTATACTTGTCGCAAGTACTGATAACATGGTCATCGCGTACAGAACCACCCGGCTGTGCGATATAGCTTACACCGCTTTTATGCGCGCGTTCGATATTGTCTCCGAAAGGGAAGAATGCGTCAGAGCCTAAAGCCACTCCTGTCATTGTATCCAGCCACGCACGTTTCTCTTCACGGGTCAGCACTTCCGGCTTTTCTGTGAAGAATTGCTGCCAGATACCTTCTGCTAATACATCGTCGTGATCTTCTGAGATATAAACGTCAATCGTATTGTCACGGTCTGCGCGGCGGATCTTTTCAATCCAGGGCAGATTCATCACTTTCGGGTGTTGGCGGAGATACCAGATATCAGCTTTGTTTCCGGCAAGGCGTGTACAGTGGATACGTGACTGTTGTCCGGCACCGATACCAATCGCTTGTCCGTCTTTTGCATAGCATACGGAATTGGATTGTGTATATTTTAAGGTGATTAGTGCAATAATCAGGTCACGCTTTGCTTCAGCCGGAATTTCTTTGTTTTGCGTAGGCATTTCTTTCAAAAGACTCTCGTCTATTTTCAGTTCGTTTCTGCCTTGCTCAAAAGTAACTCCAAAAACATCTTTATGCTCAATAGGGGCCGGACGGTAAGCCGGATCTATTTTGATGACATTGTAAGTTCCTTTTCTTTTGTTTTTTAGAATTTCCAGGGCTTCGGGAGTATAATCAGGTGCAATTACACCATCAGATACTTCACGATTGATGATGCGTGCTGTTTCTTCGTCACAAGTGTCGGACAGTGCGATAAAGTCTCCGTAAGAAGACATACGGTCGGCACCACGTGCACGTGCATAGGCAGTAGCCAGTGGCGATAGTTTTACATCATCTACAAAATAGATTTTCTTCAGCGTGTCGCTCATTTCTACGGCAACAGCAGCCCCTGCCGGGCTGACGTGTTTGAATGATGCAGCCGCCGGAAGGCCGGTAGCTTCTTTCAGTTCTTTTACTAGTTGCCAACTGTTGAATGCATCCAACAGATTGATATAACCGGGGCGTCCGTTTAATACCTCAATAGGTAGTTCGCCTTCTTTCATGAAGATACGGGCAGGCTTTTGATTCGGGTTGCAGCCGTATTTCAGTTCGAGTTCGTTTGCCATATTTTTAATTATGAATTACTGATTACAGATTGATAGCGACAAAATTACTAAAAAAAGAATAGCCAGCCTACACTCCTGTTATAAATTAGTAACATGTAATTAGTATTTGGAAAACTGTAAACAGCGAAAATACCTATTTGTGGTGATTGCATATCCTCGAAATATTCCGTTTCTTTGCAGTCGCTAATATAAATAGGTGTAAATGGATAATTTGCAAAAATACAAACCAACTGATAAGATGATCGATCTCATCAGTGATAACTATTCCTTGTTACAAGTGATGAGCCGTTTCGGTCTTTCGTTGGGATTTGGTGACAAGACAGTGAAAGAAGTCTGTGAGCTCAATGGAGTAGATTGCCGGACTTTCCTGATTGTAGTCAATTTTATGTCTGAAGGTTTCTCCCGAATGGATGGAAGCAGTGAGGATATTTCTATTCCTGCACTGATTGATTATCTGCGGCAAGCCCATATTTATTTCCTGGACTTTTCTCTCCCTGCGATTCGTCGTAAATTGATTGAAGCAATTGACTGCTCACAGGATGATGTCGCTTTTCTGATCCTCAAATTCTTCGATGAATATACACGGGAAGTGCGTAAGCATATGGACTACGAAGAGAAAACGGTATTTAAGTATGTGGATGCGCTGATAAATGGCAATGCTCCCAGAAATTATCAGATCAGCACATTCTCCAAACATCATGACCAAGTGGGAGAGAAGCTGACAGAGCTGAAGAATATCATCATTAAATATTGTCCAGCCAAAACCAATGAGAATCTGTTGAACGCGGCTCTTTTCGATATATATGCTTGTGAGGCCGGTTTGGAATCTCATTGTAAAGTTGAAGATTATATTTTTGTTCCTGCCATTCTGAAGCTGGAAAGGAGGATTAGGGAAAATGAAAAATAACGAAGCCGTTCGAATAGCGATTGCCGAAACCTCAGTAATTATTCGAGGAGGGCTGACCGCTGCCTTGAAGCGCCTTCCTAATGTGAAGGTGCAGCCTATAGAATTACTATCGGTTGAAGCACTGAATGATTGTCTGCGTACGCAGTACCCGGAAATGTTGATTGTAAATCCTGCTTTTGGTGATTACTTTGATGTGAATCGGTTCCGGGAAGAAACTGCTGGCAAGAAAATACGTTTGATTGCCTTGGTTACTTCTTTCGTAGATGCCGCTTTGCTGAGTAAATACGATGAGTCTATTTCCATCTTCGATGACTTGGATATTCTTTCTAAAAAGATTCATGGACTGCTGAATCTGGTTTCGGAAGAAGAGGAGGTTGACAGTCAGGAAGCGCTTAGTCAACGAGAGAAAGAGATCGTGATTTGTGTGGTGAAAGGCATGACAAATAAGGAGATTGCGGAAAATCTGTTTTTATCTATCCATACTGTTATTACTCACCGTAGAAATATCAGCAAAAAGCTACAGATACATAGTGCGGCTGGATTGACTATTTATGCCATTGTAAATAAGCTTGTTACACTTAATGATGTGAAGGATTTATAACCTTCAAATTATGTTATAAAATCTGAAACCGTTTGCGAACACGGAAACTTTTCGTACCTTTGCAGAGCAGTTGAGAAATTGCTATTAGTTTAAAAGGTAAAAGAAAAGATTATTAAGGTATTAGATTTAAATAATAAAGGTATTAAATTTTTTAGTGTTCAATAGGACATTTTTTGGTAAAAGGTAAAAAGGATAGCAATAGGTAAGAAGTTTAAAAGGTAAAAAGAAGATTGGTTTTCAGGAATTGAGGTAATAAAAGAAAAGCCTTCCTGGCTTTTCTGATGCTGTGGCGAGTGGTTCCCTTTTAGGAATTGACTCGTTTTTTTGTTTATAGATGCGGGGCACCGGAAAAGAAACAAACTGAAAACAACCGGGGTTTCGGATTGATCCTAAAGAATCGATATAAAAACAAAATCCCGACGAAATCGCTTCGGCGGGACTCTATTTCATTTTTTACTTAAATGTGGCTACGTAATAAAATTATGACTAATTAATTCAATTCTGATACTGCAAAGATAGTGTGTTTCAGTATCTGTCACAATCCCCTTTATGAGGTATATTGCGTAGTTGTTCTCACTATTAATAATTAGAGGTAGGTATCATTTTACTTTTTTCCACTCTTTGGTTGCGAAATCATAGGATTTGATCACTTTTGCAGGGCATCCGGCACAGATAGAGTATGCCGGGATGGAGCGGCTGACAACGCTTCCGGCAGCTACTACACTGTGTTTTCCTAGAATTACTCCCGGTAGTATGACAGAATTTGCTCCTATCCACACATCATCTTCAATAGTAACGGGTTGGGTACTTACTCCCTGTTCATCGATTAATTTCTCCGCATCTTGATAATTGTGATTAAGTCCTGTGACTGTTATATTCTGGGCAAGATTCACATGGTTTCCTATGCGAACCGGACCGATTAGGGTATTTCCCAGTCCGATACGGGTATAATCTCCAATAAATAAGTCTCCCACCGCATTATTAAGGCAGCAGAAATCCTCTACTACTGAATAACATCCTAACGAGAACTGATTGAAAGGAGGAAGGTCTTTGCGGACACTGCGATAAATAACGGAACCTTTTCCACGTTTCAGATATACAAAATAGAAGAGTCGTATCCACCAGTTGGGACGTGTTTTTACAGGATGCATAATAAAACGGTGTACAGCTTTTTTTAATGCTGGATTCTGTTTGATTCGCTGTTTTAGTGTCTTTTTCTCCATATTGAATGTTTTTGCTTTTTTTTATCTTCTACTAAATAATCCGGTATTGCCAGGCTGTATGTTATTGCCGATCCTAAGAGCAGTATCCACCATTTGAGCGACGAAGTCCAGCTGTATCCTGTTATCAATAAAGTCCAGATGCTGACAAAGGTACACAATTTTATCGGAGAAGGGATCAGTTGTTGGGCTATGCGGTTACAGAAATTCCAGTTTCCCTCTAATAGAGATGGCAATAGATAAGAGAGAGTCTTTCGTATGCGTCTGCGATAAGGATAAACAGGAGCTGAATCACAGTATACAATTACGTCAGGTAGGTATTCAATATATATATTCTGTTTGAATAACTTTCGTTCGAGATTTGTTCTGGCAGTTTTTTGATTCTTTTGTAGCCATTCCAGGTCAAAAGCCATATTGGTTCCGAAGAGGTTTGAAGAAAAGCCGATCTGAGTATTTCCTGATCTGAAGAGACTATTGTTTATTTCTTCGGATAGGACATGAAAATGTTTTCGAATTCCTTTATGTTCATTGACAACTGTATGTAGTTGTATGGCTTGTATTCCGGCATCGTAGGCATTATAAATCTTTTCTAGAAAATGGGATGATAAAGAACTGCTCTTGTCAGAAAGAAGAATAACTAACTTATATCGTTCTTTATCCAATGAATGAATTGCTTCCAGCAAGTCTTTGTATGTGATGAACTCATATGCTTCTTGATACATTGAAGGAAGAAGACTTCCGGCTGGAACCAATATAGCGCAATGATATTGTTTTTGAGCTTTAGGGTAATTTGTTCGTTTGAAATGTGAAGCAACAACCAATATGAAAAGATATAGGAGCAAAAGTCCTATACAAAAAAATAAAAAATCATCTGTTATGTAGATAAAGTTATCCATTCTGTAGTGAATGAGTTATACGTTCTCTTTTTGAACAAATGCAGTAACTGTTTTCAGAATGATTTTTATGTCCAGTCCGAAGGAGAATGTTTTTGCATATTGGATATCCAGTTGCTTGCGTTCTTCCGCAGAGAGTTTGCCTGCTTCACCTCTTTTTTCAACCTGCCATAGTCCGGTAAGTCCGGCGGGTCCCATGAACCGGTCGATATGTTCATCGCTGGTCAGTAACTCTGCTTCGTAAAGTGGGAGAGGGCGATTACCTACTATAGACATATCTCCTTTGAGGATATTGATAAGCTGTGGTAGTTCATCAATGCTGTATTTACGTATGAAACGCCCTACCTTTGTTATTCTTGGGTCATTTTCCAATTTTACAAAAGCGTTGCTCTTCTCTTTCGATTTTTTGTGAATATAGTCTTCTTCCGAAATAACGAAATCATCGGATATCAGGAGGATTTCTTCTTCATCTGCTTCTTCAGATATGCCGGATTCTTCTCCCCAGATATCATCTTCTTCCTGTTCTTCCTGCTGATACTGGTTGAGAGCATTAAAATCCTTCAGATGTTTATCGGCGTCGGTATACATCGAACGAAATTTGAGAAAATCGAATATCAGGTAGTTGCTTCCTACACGTTTGGATTTGTAGATAATCGGTCCTTTACTCTCCATGCGAATAGCTATAGCTGTGGCTATTAAAAGAGGAGAGAGAAAAAGTAATGCTATTCCGGAAAAGATTATATCAAAGATTCTTTTCCATGTGGGCAGACAAAAAGCATTCAGATTTTGTGTTTTGAGTTGTAGAGCCTCTATTTTTTGCTCTTTTCTACGTGTGAGGAAAGTTGATAAATCTTTTAGTACTTGACTGTTGGTTTCGTACTTAATAGTGTTGTTAACCCCCGCTTTCAGGTATTCTGTAGCTTCTTCCTTAGTGATGCTATCTATAACCAGTACCATATAAAGTCCCGGATATCTTTTGCGCAGAGAACGGATATCCGCGATATCTTTTGATAGTTCGATCTGCTCAATAAATAAAGCTGCATCGTATTTTTCTCGTATCTTGTCTAACACTTTAGTTGCTTTATGGCAGTTTGGTGCTGCATAGAATACTCCGGTACTTAACTTCGAAAACAGTTCTATCGTTTTGTTGTGTCTACCTATGTAAACAAAATATTGCATTTAAAGGCTGTATTAGTCGATAATCTTTTTGATTCGGATTTTTAGTTCCAAAGGATTGAATGGCTTCAGGATATAGTCCTCTGCTCCTTCTTCCAGTAATTTAATTCTTTCCGTAGTACTTTCTTCGCTGGATAGCATAACGATAGGAATTGACTTGAATAACTCATTGGCTTTCATATATCTGAGGAATTCATCTCCTCTCATTAACGGCATACGGATATCGGAAATAATGAGATCGGGTACATTACCTTCATTAAGCCAATCTATTGCTTTAATAGGATTTTCCAAGTACATAACATCGTAATCTTTACCTAAATATATACTTGCAACTTTTCCAATAGTCGCTTTATCATCAACTAATAGTATTTTTTTTTTCATACAAATAGAACCTTTCTATTGCCTGCTTTGTTACTTGATTTATATAGATTAAATTGAATCTCTTGTATTTGTTTCACTTCGTGCAAATATATATATAATTTTAGAATAAACTTTCAATTAGCAGAAGTAAAATTCATAGAAACTATTATTTTTATTTATTAATAGGACATATCAGATGCGTTTAGTGAGGAAAAAACACGGATTTCATGATTTTTATGAAACCCGTGCTGATAAGGGAGGTTAGTTTTTATTTGTTTGGAATACTTTATTTACATCAAAATCATTCCACCATTTTTCATTTTCTGTGCCACCGCTCGTAACCCAGTCACCGAATTGTGAATAGGCAGTCTTGATATTTACATACTCTAAAGGCCATTTGAAATTAGAAGGAACCATAATGCCCCATGCTAGATTCTCTTTACTTATGTAGTATTTCTTACTGCCCGAATGACTGTTGTCGTTGTTTCCGCCAAACAGATCTGTATTTGCCAGCTTTGTTGGTTGATATCCTGCAACATGTATTTCCTTTCGTTGGTTTCTATTGCCATCCACAATAATAAAGACATTCAGTTTATTGATATTGAAAGCCTCTGCTGATATTGTCGGATTATTGAATACAATAGAGAAACTGATATTTTTAGGTTTGGTATTACCAGCGTAATCTGAAAACGTATTAATCTGTTCATATCGATCTCTTCCCAATACTTTATGGGCGTCATCAAACAAAGGTATTACAGCATAATCCTGACCATTTTCAATATTGTTATTATTCAGATTGAAGTTTCTGACAAGAGTCTTGTCGTTGAATTCTACTGATTGGGTAATTGCTGTGGCAGGCACATTGTCCAGCATGATAGCTGCTCCGATGCTTTTTGTTGCTCCGGCTGCGGATAGGTCAATACTCAATTCGAACTTTGTTACCTTATTTTTTTTATTAGTGAATATTTGCCTTTTCTGAATGGTCAAGACGATGTCATTCATGTCATAATCTCCATATAATGGCCATTGATCTTCAAAAAGGTAGGTGTAATTCTGATTATCTTCCACTTCAATGGGGAATTCCGGATTTACAGGTGGAGTAGGAGTCCCTCCATTATATCCGTTACTACATTCGGACTCAGGTATTGAAACAGTGTTTTTACCTTCTTCTCCCCATTCTGCTCCACCTGTCATTGTCCAACATATATTCCAGTCATCTATCTTTTCAATTACATGATCAGAACAAACTATCTGGAGGTTACCTGAATAATGGATAAGATTTGGGCTTAATGTTTTAGCGACAGCTTTCTTAATGATCAGGAGTGCTTTTTCAGCTCCTGTCCCTTTAAATCCTTTGTCTTTGTCTTGGTATCCGTATTTAGCTTTTTCTGTAATTTCAAACAGTGCTTTAGCTCCTAATTCTATTTTTGCATTGTTCATGTATAGCTCTTTGCATTGGACAAAGCCGCCACCATCAACTATTAAATGACCTTCTGTCATTTCAAATTCATCAGTTACTATCAGTTTACATTTATTATAACAATAGTCATTCCATGCAGATATTTTCATATCTTCTGTGGTCCATGATCCTTCATTAACCCAAGAAGCTCCGGTACTGTTGATTACTGTTTCCTCTGCTTCTATAGTACCCGTGTTAATTATGTGACTATTTCCTTGAGCATATATTTCCTCCGCTTTTAAGTTTCCAGAATTGGATATCGTGCTTTGACCATTTTCTCCACTTAATCTGTCTTCAATGTTGGCAGTACCAGCATTGAAGAAGGTAGAAGAGTTGGTGCAGATTAATTTTTCGGCAGTAATTGTTCCTAAATTGTAAAGTTTATAATTATTGTCTAATTGTATTGTTTTAGTTACTGTCAAAGTTGCTCCAGTACCAATCGTAATCATGCAATTGGCTTGTCCGTTATTTTGGGCCTGAGGCATGGAAACTTTTTTCCCAGGGAGAATATATAAACAAGAGCCTTCAGTAAGATAAATCTGCTCAGATAGTTCAATATCTTCAGTTATATATAATTTTATATTTTTTATCCATAAACTGATTCTCTTCGTGGAAGAAGTAACTTTATAGCTGTTGCCTTCTACGCATTTTTCAGCGTTAAAATTTTCAATGTTACTAGGACATTCTAAAGGAAATAAAGACGTATCATCGGGATTGGGGTCTGTTATTGTGGTAAAACCGCGAGTCGTAGCAGCAAGACTCCGCACAGAAGGTGTAGTTGTTTTGAAATTGCAGTTGGCAATTCCATCTGTAATCTCTGCTGTTCTGATAGTAGCAAGTCCCGTTGGAGTGATTTCTTTTACAAAAATAGTTTTGATTGTACTTTCGATTGAAATTTCTGATGTATATGGTTCATTTCCTTTGGCTACACCTTTATCTAGAAGGTGTGCATTTGGCGAAATAATAGGATTTGTATCATATATCTCAACTACATAATAAAATTCATCATCAGTCTGAGCATTAACTTCTACATTGACTTTTACATTGGAGGTTGTTGCCCAATTAAATCCATCCGGTGCAGCAAAACCATCCCCCATTGGATTGGATGTCTGATAAGACGGATCATATAAATCCTTTTCAGAATCTACACAACTGAATAACATACTTACTATTGCTATCGCAATAACCGGCGTAAGCAGAATTGTTTTTTTCATCATAATGTCTATTGTTTGATTGTTCTTTTGTTTGTTGCAAAGATAGTTGTATATTTTGAATTAAAGATGTATTTTTTGATATTTATTGTGTGGAAAACAACTATATTTCCGTTTTGGTTCACTTTTTTCGAAAAGTGAAAAGATGTTTGTCTTGTTTTTCTTTTGTCGAAACATTAGATAGTAACAATCAGGGGATTACTATGATGGTTATTTCTCTAAGGTTTGGTTATTTCTCCTATTAAACAAGAGTTCATTTTGTATCGTATCTCTTTATTAGGCAGTCCGTGTCCTAGCAAAAACATTAGTTTGGTTACAGCACATTCTGGAGTGCTGTCATATCCGCTGATGACGCCTGCTTCTAACAGATGCATTCCTGTTTCATAACGCCCCATTTCTACTGCTCCGGAAGCGCATTGCGTGATGTTTACAATAATAATTCCACGATCAGTAGCCTCTTTTAATTCCCGGATGAACCATTCTTTTTGTGGTGCATTTCCTGATCCGAAAGTTTTCATAACAACAGCTTTTAATCCTGGAACATGGAGAAGTGAATGAATGATTTCCTCCTGAATGCCGGGAAAGAGAGTTAGTATGACTACATTCGTATCAAATAGATAATGTGGCTTTAACGGTTTGTCAGGGTCGGGTTTGCGAATAAGATTAGGTTCGTATTTAATGTGAATGCCCACACGTGCCAATGGCGGATAATTGAAAGACCGGAAGGCATTAAAGTTCTCGGCATTAATTTTTGTAGTACGATTGCCGCGCATCAGATGGTTTTCGAAGAAAATGCATACTTCGGGGACAATAGCCGTACCGTCCGGATTCTTGGCAGCGGCAATTTCGATTGCTGTAATCAGATTTTCTTTTCCGTCTGTACGCAGTGTTCCGATAGGCAACTGAGAACCGGTAAGAATAACAGGTTTATTCAGATTTTCGAGCATGAAACTCAGTGCAGAAGCTGTATAGGCCATTGTATCTGTTCCATGTAGAATTACAAAGCCGTCGAAGTAGTCGTAATTATAGTTGATTATTTTTACAAGTTTCGCCCAATAAGCAGGTTCCATATCAGAAGAGTCGAGAGGGGGATCGAATTGATAGGAAGAAATGCGATAGTTGAATCTTTTCAGTTCAGGCACGTGTTTGAGCAAGTGGTCGAAATTAAAGTTTTCTAAGGCACCTGTCTCCGAATTTTCTATCATTCCGATAGTTCCACCTGTGTAAATTAACAAAACGGAAGGGGTCTCTATACTCATAATTGATAAATTTCTGTTAAAACGCTGACAAAGATATAGATTAATTGTGAATTATGAATAGTAAAAGATGAATTTGTTCGTAGTTTGCTGTGAAATGTTATAAATATGAATATTTATGCGAAAAGCTGCGATGGATTAAAAGAAAAAATGAGGTGAGTCATAAAAAGTAGTAAGGTAACTAAGATAATCGGGTAAAATCGTAATGCAAAGCAAAATGATGTTATCCGATTATTTTAGCTACTTGCTGTTAAGCTGTTTCCTATGGCTATCTGAGTGCTTCTTTCAGTTTTAGAATGGCTTTTTCCGGATCTTTTTCTTCTTCAAGCAGAGTGACAAAGCGGCTGCCTATAATAGCTCCGGAAGCATGTTCGCAAGCCGCTTGGAAAGTTGCTTTGTTAGAGATGCCGAACCCTACCATTAACGGGTTGCGCAAATTCATATCTTCAATCTTCTTAAAATAGGCACGCTTCTGTTCGTTGAAGTCTTGTTGTGCGCCCGTAGTTGCTGCAGATGAAACCATATAGATGAATCCATCTGTATGTGCATCAATCTCCCTTACCCGCTCTTCACTGGTTTCCGGGGTAATGAGCATGATTACTTTGATTCCATAACGCTCGGCAATGATGCGGTAGTGGTCTTGATAATCCCTAAAGGGCAAATCGGGGATGATAACACCATCTATTCCACATTCTACACATTGATGGCAGAAGTTTTCAAATCCGAACTGCATGATCGGGTTTAAATACCCCATAAATACCAATGGAATGTTTACATCCTGACGAATGTTGCGTAATTGTTCGAAAAGGATCTTTAATGACATTCCATTACGTAAAGCCTGAGTAGCCGCATTTTGGATAACAATACCGTCTGCCATAGGGTCACTGAATGGAATACCGACTTCGATCATACTGACTCCATGTTTTTCGAGCGTACGGATAACGTTGGCTGTTCCATCTAATGTAGGATCACCTGCACAAAAATAAATAGAAAGAATGTCTTTCTTGTTGCTATTGAAGAGTTGATTAATTCTGTTCATGACTATTGAAAATTTAAATTTATGATTTTAGTTCATTTAGAAACATCCGAATGCGTTCCGGGTCTTTTTCTCCTGCTTTCCGTTCGAAGCGGCTGTTCAGGTCGTAACCTGCCAGTCGGGGATGATTGAATTCTTTCAATGCGTTGGCACTGTGACAATTGATGCCGCCGCTCAATAAGAATGGAACTTGTCCGTTGTAGGTATGCAGGATATTCCAGTCGAATTGATTTCCTGAGCCACCATACTGCTCACATTTCGTATCAAACAGGAAGAGATTGCAAGCTTTTTCATACTCGCTTACATGATTCAAATCTTTCGGACGGGCTACGGAAAAAGCTTTGATGATTTTCAGACCGGAGGCGCGCAATGACTGGCAGTATTCCGGTGATTCTTTGCCGTGAAGCTGGATATATTCCAGTCCGAAACGATCGGCGTACATCGTGATTACTTTTTTGTCTTCATTCACAAAAACTCCGACACGGCGGGCATGAGTAGGCAAGTAGGCAGGAAGTTCGTAGAGATAACGGGGAGATTTGGGATAGAAAATAAATCCCATCATATCCACTTTCTGTAGTGATTCCACGTCCCGTATATTCTGGGCTTCACGCATACCGCATACTTTGATGATTTTTCCGTTGATCATAGGTCTGTCCGTTTTTGATGGTTAATAAATTTGTTGGATGGCTTTTAAGAAATTCTGCAAAGTTTCTCCCGGTTGTGGAGTTTTCATAAATGTTTCTCCGATAAGGAATCCCCGGAATCCCGCTGTCCGAAGACGTTTTACCACTTCCGGATCGGAAATGCCACTTTCCGATACCAATACTGTATTTAGTGGAAGTTGTCCTGCCAGCCGGAAAGAGTTCTCTACATCTGTGTAGAAAGTACCCAGATTGCGATTATTAATTCCTACCATGTCTATTTGGCTATTAATATAAGGCAATTCTTCCGTGCTATGTATTTCCAGTAATACTTCCAGTCCCAGTTCATGTGCCTGTTCCGCCAGTTCTTGACATTTCCCTTGTTCCAATGCGGCGGCAATAAGGAGTACAGCATCTGCGCCGACTATTTTAGCTTGATATAGCTGATATTCATCAATGATGAAATCTTTCCTTATAATAGGTATGTCGACTAAAGGACGTGCAGTGCGGATGTCTTTCAGGCTTCCTCCAAAGAATTTTTCATCAGTGAGAATAGAGAGGGCAGAAGCACCTGCAGTGACATAGGATGGAACAATTTCTTCGGGACGTGCCTCCTGCTTGATCCACCCTTTAGATGGCGAACGACGCTTAAATTCGGCAATGATACCGGAATCGGAAGAAGCTAAGGCTTTTTTCATGGAGTGGGAAGCCGGAATTTCATGGATACCTTCCTGCAATTGCTCGATGGAAATAGCTTGCTTCTGCAAATCAACTTCAAATCGCTTGTTAGCTATAATTTCGGATAATATATCTTTCATTTATTTTGAATTATTACTTATCACCTATTATTTATTATTCAATTCAATGAATTTCTTTAATGTAGTCAATGCCCGGCCACTTTCCAGAGATTCCTTAGCGAGGGTGATGCACTCTTCAATCGTTTTTTCCGGATGAACTACCTGAATAGCGAAAGCTGCATTAATAACAACTACGTTCTTTTGTGCTTCCGTAGCCGTATTATTCATGATGTTATCAAAGATTTTGGCGGCGTCTTCCGGTGTTTGCCCGCCATCCAGATCAGCATCTTGATAACGGGAAAATCCGAGACTTTCCGGAGTGTAGATCTTCTCATTCCCACAGGTTGCTACCTTGAACTCGTTTGTCAGAGAAATTTCATCATATCCGTCCAGACTATGGACAACTGCAAATTTAGTCTTACTTTCCTGATAAGTATAGGTATAAAGGCGCAAAAGCGGAAGATTATATACACCTAAGAGCTGATAAGCCGGTAATACCGGGTTAACCAACGGACCGAGCATATTAAAGAAGGTACGTACTGCCAGTCCTTTACGAATCGGGGCAACTGCTTTCAGTGCCGGATTAAACAATGGAGCATGCAGATAGGCGATATTACATAGTTCCATGCTGCGACGCATCTGGTCTACATCACTTGTGAATTTGACACCATGCTGTTCCATTACATTGCTGGCGCCACTGACTGAAGTTGCTCCATAATTGCCATGTTTCACCACCGGAATACCTGCTCCGGCTACTGTAAAGCAGGCGGCTGTCGAAATATTGAACGTATTTTTCCCATCACCTCCCGTGCCGACAATATCTATCGGAGAGAACTCGCTCAAGTCAACCGGAACCCGCATTTCCAATAATGCATCACGAAATCCGCATAACTCCTCTACAGAGATATTACGCATCAGAAAGACAGTGATCAGTGATGCCACCTGTACATCATTGTATTTTCCTTGTGCGATGTTTTGCAAGATAGTACGGGCTTCATCGCGTCCCAGATATTGGTGCTCGAAAAGTTTGTATAGAATCTGTTTCATAAGTTTATTCGTTTAAGAAGTTTTTGATAATTTCTTTTCCTTGTGGCGTCAGTACGGACTCGGGATGGAACTGGATTCCATGTACATTGTAGGTCTTATGGCATAGTGCCATAATTTGTCCTTCCCGGCTTTCTGCTGTTATCTCCAGGCATTCTGGAAAACCTTCCCGGCTGACTACCCAGGAATGATAGCGCCCGACAGGTATCTCTTTGCCTAATCCTTCAAAAAGTACCTCTTTCTGTAGGATACTGATCGGTGTCTGTACACCATGATATACTTCTTTCAGGTTTTCCAGATGTGCGCCAAAAGCCTCGCCGATAGCCTGATGCCCCAGACAAACGCCTAAGATACTCTTTGTCGGTGCATATCTTTTGATGACGGGCAATAACAATCCTGCTTCTTCAGGTATCCCCGGACCCGGCGAGAGAATAATTTTGTCAAATCGTTCCACTTCATCAAGGTCTATCTGGTCGTTGCGGGCTACTTCGATGTCTGTAGCTCTCAGTTCTTTCACTACATGCAACAAGTTGTAGGTGAAAGAATCGTAGTTATCTAAAAGTAATATTTTCATTTTGTTTTCATTGTAAAATTGTTGTTCAAATGGTTATTCTGACTTTTTCAGACGGGCTACTTTGAACGATTAGTTTTTTAAATTGACAGCCAAATCGATTGCTTTTTTCAGAGCTCCTAATTTATTGTTCACCTCTTGCAACTCGTATTCATCCTGGCTACGTGCTACGATGCCTCCTCCGGCTTGAAACCATAATTCATTATTCCGACTGACAAAAGTACGAATGGTAATCGCTTGATTTAGTTCTCCGTTTAGTCCGATAAAACCGATACAACCACCATAAGCACCTCGATTGTGAGGTTCAATTTCGCTAATCAACTGCATGGCACGTACTTTAGGTGCACCGCTCAATGTCCCCGCAGGGAAAGTATCGATGAAAGTTTTAATCTTATCCGCTCCTTCATTCAACTGGCCGCTTACACGGCTGACCAAGTGAATTACATGGCTGTAATACTGTGGCTCCTTATAAAACAATACCCGTACATCGTGACAGTTACGCGAAAGGTCATTTCTTGCCAGATCAACCAGCATCACGTGCTCTGCATTTTCTTTTGGATCTGCAAGGAGTGCTTCAGTCAGTTCGCGGTCTTTTACCGTATCTCCGGTACGGCGGGTTGTTCCGGCGATCGGGTCGATATAGGCACGTCCGTCTTCAATTTTACAATGTGTCTCCGGTGAAGAACCGAAAATACGATATCCTCCGAAGTCGAAATAGAAAAGATAAGGAGAAGGGTTGATACTTCGAAGAGCACGATAAACTTTGAAATCATCTCCGGCGTACGGTTGGACGAATCTTCTGGAAAGAACAATTTGAAAAACATCCCCACGCATACAATGTGCAATTCCCTTGCGAACATTCGCTTTATGTTCTTCATCGGAGATCGGACTGGTGACAGGACCTGTCACCGAGAAATTGTAAGAAGCATAATTCCTGTTCTCGATAGCAGCTTCCAGTTCCGGCAAACCGCTTTCTTCTCCTTCACCCAGCATCTCTACCAGAGTCAATTCATTCTTGAAGTGATTGAAAACAATGATATACTTATATAATATGTATAGCAAATCCGGAGCATCATTCTGTTCATCATGACTTTCTTTTACCGGAATATGCTCGAAATATTTTACCGCGTTGAACGTGGTATATCCGTAAAGTCCGCAAACATTTTTGTTCTCTCCGGTCACCAGAAACTGGCTGATGAATTGATTCATCGCTTTTTCTACGGTGAATGATTTGGTTAACGGTTCTTCCTTCCGGCTATTGTCGGGATAACTCGTCGTGACAATTCCACTATTGACACCTATACTTGCCAGTGGGCATAGAGCGATGAATGACAGGGAATTTTCTCCAGCATGGTAGTCGGAGCTTTCCATCAATGCGGATTGCGGATACATATCACGTACTTTCAGATAGATACTGACCGGAGTATGCATATCTCCGAGTACCTGTTTGCTATGGGCTGTATAACTGAATGTTTTCATTTTTATAAATTCTAAATCCAAACTACAAATTAGATGTTGATAATCACTTTTCATTGAAAGACAAATAAGTTTCAATGTCCTTGTCGCCTCGTCCCGATACGGTCAGTACAACCACATCTTCCGGTTTGAACTTCAGTTTTTTCAGTGCACCGATTGCATGGGCAGATTCCAGTGCGGGAATGATTCCTTCAAGTTGGGTCAGTTCATAAGCGGCGTCTATTGCTTCGTCATCATTGACCGCCAATACGGTAGCACGTCTTTGAGCGGCAAGATTAGCGTGTATCGGACCGATTCCCGGATAATCCAGCCCAGCAGATATAGAGTAAGGCTCTTCAATCTGTCCGTCCTCGTTTTGGATAACGTAAGTACGTGCTCCGTGAATGATTCCCATTTTACCAAGTTGGATCGTAGCGGCGGTCATTCCGGTCTCTATTCCTTTCCCGCCTGCTTCTGCCAGAATGATGCCTACCCGTTCGTCGTTGATATAATGATAAATAGTTCCGGCGGCATTACTTCCTCCACCTACACAAGCTATCAGATAATCAGGGTAATCACGACCTTCTTTTTCCAAAAGTTGTTTTTTGATTTCTTCGCTGATTACAGATTGCAGTCGCGCCACCATGTCAGGATAAGGGTGAGGACCTACTGTAGAACCGATGATATAATAAGTGTCGGCAGGATGACAGCACCAGTCGCGGATCGCTTCGTTAGTCGCATCTTTCAGCGTCATATTTCCGGAAGTGACAGGGATTACCGTAGCTCCCAGCATCTTCATTTTTTCTACATTGATGTGTTGGCGTTCAACATCCGTTTTACCCATGTAGACGATACATTCCATATCCATCAGTGCACATACGGTAGCTGTAGCCACACCGTGTTGTCCCGCTCCGGTTTCGGCGATGATACGTTTCTTACCCATGCGTCGTGCCAGCAGAATCTGCCCGATGGTGTTATTGATCTTATGAGCACCCGTATGATTCAGATCTTCCCGTTTCAGATACATTTTGCAACCATACTTCTCTGAAAGCCGGCGTGCCAGATAGAGTGGGGAAGGACGTCCTACGTAGTCACGCAATAACTGGTCAAATTCTCTTTTAAATTCCTCACTTTCGAGTACTTCAAGATACCTGTTCTTTAATTCTTCTACACATTTGTGGAGAATTTCCGGTACATAAGCACCGCCGAACTCTCCGTAATAGCCATCCTGGTCAACTAAAAAACTTTTCATAATCCTATTTGTATTTATTGTTTTATTTATTCGATTTTCAAAACGGGTAAATAAAAAGAGCCCTGTCGCAGGTTGCGACAGGGCTCTTTCAAATCTGTTATATTTTTAATGAGGTATATACATACGAGCGCTGCTCCCTTACGACTGTCGGAGTTGTAACGGGCGCCACCACCAATATGTATTTACTAACATTGTTCTCATTGTCTTTCGTTATTTAATTGTTATTTAACGGGGGCAAATATAGACACTTTGTTTGAAACAACAAACAAAATCTGACTTTTTTTCTTTTTCTCCCTCATTTTTCTGATATAGAACAATTCTCAGTCAAATCTGTTCTTATAAATATTGAATATTTAAACAAAAACAATTATGAAACAGAGAAAAGTTTTAGTAGGTATAGCTATTGCTATTTTTATTATACTATTGTTGTATTGGTTATTGGTAGCTGAAGACATGAAACCGTGGTTGTCTGCTATGGTCCCTTCGGTAGCACAGCAATTCATTGTCTGATCTCCGGGAGGTTTCAGATAATTGGTGTATATTTGCAAGGTTAGTAACTAATAACCAAAATAACAACAATAGACAGATATGGAAAATTTTATCTTTCAGAATCCCGTAAAGCTGATTATGGGGCATGGAATGATTGCCCGACTGAGTAAAGAGATACCATCCGACAAACGTATCATGATTACCTTTGGTGGAGGCAGCGTGAAAAAGAATGGTGTGTATGATCAGGTGAAAGAAGCACTTAAACATCATTTTACAGTAGAGTTCTGGGGTATTGAGCCCAATCCTGCCATTGAAACGCTTCGAAAAGCGATAGCTTTAGGTAAGGAGCAGAAAATAGATTATTTATTAGCTGTGGGTGGCGGTTCGGTTATTGATGGTACGAAGCTGATTTCCGCAGGTTTGCTGTACGACGGTGATGCCTGGGACCTGGTACTTGCCGGACGCCCGGTAACCAAAACCGTTCCTCTTTCTACCGTACTGACACTCCCTGCTACAGGTTCGGAAATGAATAACGGAGCTGTTATCTCCCGTCACGAAACCAAAGAGAAATATCCTTTCTATTCCAACTTCCCTTTGTTTTCTATCCTCGATCCGGAAGTAACCTTTACTTTGCCTCCCCATCAGGTAGCCTGCGGATTGGCAGATACATTCGTTCATGTAATGGAACAATATATGACTGCCGCCGGACAGAGTCGTGTGATGGACCGTTGGGCGGAGGGAATTCTGCAAACTCTGGTGGAAATAGCTCCGAAGATTCGTGAGAACCAGCATGATTATCAACTGATGGCGGATTTTATGCTTTCGGCCACTATGGCATTGAACGGATTTATAGCAATGGGGGTATCTCAAGACTGGGCAACTCACATGATTGGTCATGAAATCACTGCATTGCATGGGCTGACGCATGGCCATACGCTGGTGATTGTTCTCCCCGCAACTTTGCGTGTGCTCCGGGAAGCAAAAGCGGACAAGTTATTGCAGTACGGTGAAAGAGTATGGAAGATCACTTCCGGAACGAAAGAAGAACGCATTGAGGAAACGATTCGTCGTACTGAAGAATTTTTCCGTTCATTAGGATTGACTACTCGTTTGCACGAAGAAAATATTGGTGAAGAGACCATTCTGGAAATTGAGCGTCGTTTTAATGAACGTGGTGCAAAGTATGGAGAAAATGAGAATGTGACAGGTGCTGTTGCCCGTAAAATATTGGAAACTGCTCTCTGATCACTTCTTCTTTTAATATAAACGAACAAAGCTGTCCGAAAAGGGTCTGTTTACTATCACTTTGATAGAGGTAAACGTACTTTTCGGACAGTTTTTTACTTATAAGCAGTATCAGACTTTATACTTTTTGATGCATCGGAAGTCTGAACCAGAAGCATGAACCTTCTCCTTCCCTGGAATTTGCTCCGATGGTACCTTCTAACCGTTCTACAATTACACGACAGATAGCTAACCCAAGTCCTGTACCCTTTGCAAATGTGTTTAACTTAACAAAACGTTCAAATACTTCGTCTATTTTATCTGCCGGTATTCCAATGCCTGTATCTTTTACATAGAAGTAAATTTCATCTTTTGTTTCATCAATCCTGTATCCCATTTGGATAGAACCTTCTGAAGTGAATTTCATTGCATTGTTTGTGAAGTTGATGATAACTTGTGAAAGACGTACGCGGTCTGTATGAAAAATACACTCTGTTGCTTTCTCCGTAAAAGTGATTGCTACATCGGGAGAAGTATTTTTCTCTTGCATTTGTCTGCAGATACCTTCCATTAACTCATTGATATCAGTAGGAGCAAAGGTAAATTCCATGGTGCCGGCTTCGATTTTGGACAGGTCGAGAATGTCATCTATCAATTGCAGCAACAGCTCATTATTACTGGATACTATCTTCATGTATTCCTGTTTCTCTTCCTCTTCACCCATTTGACAGATCATGTCAGAAAATCCAATAATCGCATTCAACGGAGTACGTATCTCGTGACTCATATTGGCAAGAAAGGCTGATTTCAGGCGATTTGATTCTTCCGCCCGTTCTTTGGCTTCCTGAAGCATTTTGTCCATTTTCAGTTTTTCGGTGATATCCTCGAAACGCAGCAGGCCGCCGATAATTTCTGTTCCTTCATGATCGTATACCGGAGTAGCTGTTACCTCAAAGTCTACCTGATCAATCCGGATGGTGTGACGTATGATTTTTCCTTGTTCAATCGCTTTCTGAAAGGCACATTGCCCGCATGGAGTATCGCGCAGTGCACTCGTTTTATAACAGATTTGTCCCGGTATATAACGCCTTCCTTTCACCATATTAGTAATTTGCGTTGTCTCTTCCCATTGTACCAGGTAGTTTTTATCGATATAGATGAGTCCGAAATTCACGCTCTTCAGTGCTAACTTCTGTTTGTTTAGTGCTTTTTCCAACTCTTCTTTGGCTGCAATCAATTCCCGTTCGTAGGTTTTCAACCGGGTGATATCCCATCGGACTACTAACAGCCATTTTTTCTTTTCTTTCCATTTGATGATTGATTTTACAGCGATTGTATCATGTGCTACTCCGTCTGCTGTACTGTAACTTTCTTCTGCCCGATATATCTTTCCTGCCTGTACAAGAGACTCATCCACTTCACGATATCTTCTGCCCCGTTCTTCTCCATAGATTTCATAATCAGTATATCCCACTGCTCCTTCCCGCTTGATACCGGATTGCAGTTCGGATTCTTTGTTCCAGTAGTAATATCGAAAGCTGTCCTGGATATCTTTTACCATAATAGGGAAAGGGAGATTATCAAGTATATCGAATAAAGAATGGTAGTAATTCTTTTCTTTTCCTGTATTCTTTTTCAGTTGTTTCAATCTGTATAATAAAAAGCAGATAATCAGGAGTAAAATGCCTATTAGTAAATAATAATAGCTCCAATGCTGGTCTGTATTCCAAATAATGGATAGGATATTGTTTGCCATAATTTATGTTTGTACTAAATCTGTGGTAAATATATGCATTTTCTGTAATACTTAAAGGGAAATTCTAAAATATATTGTTGTTTAATCTTGTAAAGTCTGTCGGGAGGGCTGTGCATGTCCGGTTTGTGGAATTTTGGTGCACTTAATTTCCGGTTTGGTTTTAAAATATTTTGATTGAACGTCTTTTTGTAAAAAGTAAGAATGTATTAAAATATTAAATGATGTCCTGTGAACTAAAAACAATTCTAATTTGTTTTTATAGCGGCAAAGTATTTTTTAATTTTGCTCATCCAAAACAAATCTTTGATACATTCAGGATAAAACAATCATTTTATTTTTTTGCTTATGTTGATAACCATTACCATTCTCGTTCTTTCGGCTATCTTTTTTGTAAACGGTAAGGTACGTTCGGATCTTGTGGCACTATGTGCGTTAGTAGCTTTACTTATCTTTCAGATATTAACACCTGATGAGGCCCTTTCCGGTTTCTCCAATTCGGTAGTCATTATGATGATCGGACTGTTTGTGGTGGGTGGAGCTATTTTTCAGACAGGTCTGGCAAAAATGATTAGTTCTCGTATTCTTAAACTTGCAGGAAACAGCGAAATTCGCTTGTTTTTGCTTGTTATGCTGGTCACTTCTGCTATTGGTGCATTTGTCAGTAATACCGGTACGGTAGCATTGATGCTTCCTATTGTGGTTAGTCTGGCGATGAGTGCCAAGATGAATCCGAGCCGGTTGCTGATGCCATTAGCTTTTGCCAGTAGTATGGGAGGAATGATGACGCTGATCGGTACACCACCGAATCTTGTTATACAAAATACATTGACTTCCGCAGGTTTCGAACCGCTTTCTTTCTTTACCTTCTTGCCCGTAGGTCTTGTGAGTGTGGCAGTCGGTACACTGGTTTTGATGCCTCTTAGTAAGTGGTTTCTTTCTAAAAAAGGGCAGAAAGATGATAATAGCCGTTCGGGTAAGTCACTAAAAGAATTGGTAAATGAATATGGACTTTCGAGCAACCTGTTCCGTATGCAAGTGATAAAAGATTCGCTTCTTTTGGGAAAGACTATTCTTGATTTGGATATTCGTCGTAAATATGGACTCAACATTATGGAAGTCCGTCGTGGAGACGCCTCGCAACATCGTTTTCTGAAGACGATCACTCAGAAACTTGCCGAACCGGATACTATGTTGGAAGCGGAAGATATTCTGTATGTGTCTGGAGAATTTGATAAAGTACAACAGTTTGCCGAAGATTACTTGCTCGATATATTGGATGATCACGCTACGGAAGAGACGAAAAGTACTACCAATTCTCTTGATTTTTATGATATAGGTATCGCTGAAATAGTATTGATGCCTGCCTCTAGTCTGATTAACCAGACCATCAAGGAGTCCGGATTCCGTGATAAATTTAATGTGAATGTGTTGGGTATCCGTCGTAAGAAGGAATATCTGTTGCAGGATTTGGGGAATGAGCGGATTCATAGTGGTGATGTGCTTTTAGTGCAGGGAACCTGGAGTAACATTGCCCGTCTTAGTAAAGAGGATTCGGATTGGGTGGTGTTAGGACAGCCTTTGGCAGAAGCGGCGAAAGTAACTTTGGACTATAAAGCTCCCGTTGCCGCCTCTATCATGGTGCTGATGGTGGCAATGATGGTATTTGACTTTATCCCGATTGCCCCGGTAACAGCCGTTATGATAGCAGGTATTTTGATGGTTCTGACAGGATGTTTCCGTAATGTAGAGGCTGCTTATAAAACGATTAACTGGGAAAGTATCGTGTTGATTGCAGCTATGCTTCCTATGTCGCTGGCATTAGAGAAAACAGGTGCTTCGGAATATATCTCCAATACTTTGGTCAGTGGGTTGGGAGCTTACGGGCCTGTAGCATTGATGGCGGGTATTTATTTTACAACTTCATTGATGACTATGTTTATCAGTAACACGGCTACAGCTGTCCTGCTTGCACCGATTGCTTTGCAAAGTGCTATGCAGATTGGTGTTAGTCCGGTTCCTTTCCTGTTTGCAGTGACGGTGGGTGCAAGTATGTGTTTTGCTTCTCCGTTCTCTACACCGCCTAATGCGTTGGTAATGCCTGCCGGACAATATACTTTCATGGATTATGTGAAGGTGGGATTACCGTTGCAGATTATCATGGGAATTGTGATGATATTTGTGCTGCCATTGATTTTCCCATTCTGATAGATTATACCCTTATAACGTTTAAGAAACTGCCCTGTAATCCAGTCCGGATTTACAGGGCAGTTCTTTATATATGGGTGGAAGAGGTGTCAAAGGATGCCATATTTTGTGTATACAGACTATCAATAATTCCATCTGACAGTCCGATAGTAGGTACAATGATTCCGGTCGCTTTTACATAAGTAGCTACTTCCAGGAATATTTCCGCAGCCGGAACGATGACATCTGCCCGGTCCGGTTTTAGCTTATATTGTTTGATACGTTGCTCGGCAGGAAGAGTTTGCAATGCTTCGTAGATTTCGCGTAGCGATTCAACGGGTAGGAAAGAAGCCTTTTTATCTTTTTTGTCTGCCAGACGGAACAGTTTGTTGATGTTTCCTCCCGAACCGATGATGCTGATAGGTGCATATTCCGTGGCAAGCCCTGTCAGATCGGTATGTAAAGCCTCTCTTTCTTCTTCTTTCACCATGCCGCTGAGCATACGGACCGTGCCGATATTGTATGAGCGGGAGCTCTTCAGTTCTCCGTTGCTGATCAGATTAATTTCAGTACTACCGCCGCCGACATCTACATACAGGTAGTTCTGCCCGGAGGCGAAAAGCTGTTCGATGTGATTGTCGTACACGATGTGTGCCTCCTCCTGTCCGTCGATGATATCTACACGTATACCTGTTTTCTTAGCTATTTGTCGGACGATGTCTTTACCGTTCCGGGCATCGCGCATGGCAGATGTAGCGCAGGCACGGTAGTCTACCACATCATATATCTTCATCAACTGTTTGTAAGCTTTCATCAGGCGGATTAGCTTTTTCTCTTTTTCTGCGGAAATCACACCCATTGTGAAAGCATCTTCTCCCAGTCGTAAAGGGATGCGAATGAGTTGCACCTTACTCATTAGTTCGGGGGCATTTTCTTCGTTTACGCATTTTATCAGTAATCGTACGGCATTGGAGCCGATGTCGATGGCTGCATAATTCACTTTCTTCATACTAATCATAATGTATTCTTGTATTCTTTGTATAATTCTTCTTGTGAGCGGAAAAGTACGTTTGTCTTGTCTGCTTCGACGAAGGCAGGAGTGGAGCCTTTGCAAAGAGTGGAACGGAATCCTTTCCAAAGCCGATTTTCTCCCGTACCGTCTACTATGCGTCCTTTCGCTGTATCCCGGTATCCGTAACAGACGATTCGCTTTAAGTCTGCCTGTATCTCCTTATCATAGACCGGAGCCAGTACTTCAATGCGGTTATCCAGGTTTCGTGGCATCCAGTCGGCAGAACCGATATAGTATTTTTCGTCTCCGTCATTGGCAAAGATGAAAATACGGGAGTGTTCCAGATATCGGTCGATAATACCATTGATATGTATATTTTCGCTGATACCTGGGATACCTGTTACCAGGGAACAGTTACCGCGTACTACCAGCTCTATCTGAACTCCGGTAGCCGAGGCTTCATATAATTTTTCAATGAGTGCTTGATCGGTAATATGGTTCACTTTTGCCAGAATATAGGCTTCTTTTCCTTGTTCCTTGTTCTTAATTTCTTTGTTGATGAGGGCGATCAGTCGTTTACGCATGTCATTAGGAGAAACGAGCAACTCTTTGAAGTTGACAGGAGTGTACGGTTTTTCAATAAAGTCGAATACTGCATTTACTTCCCGGACGATAGGGCGATGGGCAGTCATAATTGTATAGTCAGTGTACATACGTGCGTTTCCTTCATGAAAGTTGCCTGTACTGACACAGGCAATATCTCCGTGGCGGGTACCGATGTGCACTAGCTTGGAATGGATTTTCAATCCTTCCACACCGAATATGACATGAATACCTGCATCCTGCATTCTTTTGCTCCAGTTGATGTTGGAAGCTTCGTCGAAACGCGCCAGCAGTTCGATGACTACCGTTACTTTTTTCCCGTTCTTGGCTGCGCAGATCAGTGCTTTTATCACTTTTGATTCTTTGGCCAACCGGTAAAGTGTCATTTTGATGCTTTTTACTTCTTTGCTGATAGCCGCTTCACGAAGCACACGGATGAAAGTATCAAAGCTATGAAACGGATAGTGTAATGAGCGGTCTTTTTGTCGGATCAGCGTCAGAAGGCTTTCCTTACCGTTTAGTTCCGGTTTGAAAATCGGTTCCCAGACGGGATACTTCAGGTCATTACGCCCGCATACCGGAAACTTCATCAGATCTTTGAAGTTATGATAACGTCCTCCTGCCACACGGGTATCGTTTTTGTCTACATTCAGCCGGTCAACTAATCTTTTCAGCAAATCTTTGGGTATCTGTTCATCATAAACAAATCGAATCGGTTCTCCTCTCTTGCGGCTTTTTACTCCTTTTGAAATCTTCTGAAGTACGCCTGTTCGCAGATCGCTGTCTATCTCCATTTCGGCGTCTTTGGTGAATTTGAAAGTATAAGCTTCGTAATCAGTGTACTTCATTCCGACAAAAATCATAGGCAGGCAATAACGGATCACATCATCGAGAAACATCAGATATGTTTTCCCGTCCGAATCCGGTAGTTGGATGAAACGTCCGAATTCTCCGGCTGGTAATTCGATAACAGCATAGTCTTTTTCCTTTATTTTTCCTGTTTCGTCTTTGCGAAGCAAACGGATAGCGAGATAGATATCCTCATCTGTCTGGTCGTCTAAAGGTCGGGCTCCATTGAGGAAAAGCGGATTGGTAGAGCCGTTCAGTTTATTTCGGTAGAAAGAGGTGATGAATGTTTTCTGTTCATCGTTCATCTCCGTTTCTTTGATTACATAGATATTCTCCTTTTTCAGTTCTTCCATGATGGAAGCGAAAGTATCTTCAAATTGTTCGTAGAAGCGATTGTGTAGTTTACTTATCTGTTTGAGTGTGCGTGTGGCGGTTTCCTGCTCTTTTAATATGTTCTTATCAGCATATTCTATGATTCGGTTCAGTGTGGCGACGCGGACACGAAAGAACTCGTCCAGATTGTTAGAATAGATGCCGAGAAAAGTCAGGCGTTCCAGAAGGGGTACTTCCGGACGGGCAGCTTCGAGGAGGATACGCTGATTAAAATACATCCAGCTGATGTCACGTTCTACATAAGGACACTTCTTTTTTGCTTCGCTTGATTTCATGATGAAAGACCTGTTTTTTTATTTTCTGCAAAAGTATCTAAGTGAGGTGTAATGGCTATAACGATTTTGTTACGAACTTATTACAATCTACGTTTGTTATTTTTATATATGGATAGAAACACTTATATTCGCAAAAGTATTGAAACAGACTTCGTTAAAAAATATAGAATATATGAAAACAATGAATTATTCTCTGATTCGCATTTTGTTTGCGCTTGTCATAGGTTTGGTGTTGGTGCTTTGGCCCAATGCGGCAGCTAGTTATATTGTCATCACGGTAGGGGTGGCATTTCTAATTCCCGGTGTAATCAGCCTTTTCGGTTATTTCGGACGGAAAAGACCGGAGAATGTCCCGGCTCCCCGTTTTCCGATTGAGGGGGTAGGGAGTTTGCTGTTCGGTCTTTGGCTGATAGTGATGCCCGAGTTTTTCGCAGATGTGCTGATGTTCTTGTTAGGTTTTATCCTGATTATGGGTGGAGTACAGCAAATAGCTTCTTTGTCGATGGCACGTCGATGGATGCCTGTTTCGGGAGCGTTTTATCTGATTCCTTCGCTGATTCTTATTGCAGGTATCGTTGCTCTGTTTAATCCGACTGGTGCCCGTAATACAGCATTTATAATCATTGGTATCAGTAGTTTGGTTTATTCGTTGTCTGAGTTGATAAACTGGTTTAAATTTACACGCCGCCGCCCTAAGAACCCAATTACACCTGATGATGAAGATATTGAAGATGCTAAAATTATAGAATAAAGGTCAGATTTCGGTTGCTATATAAAAAAGAAGAGGACTACCTCGCGGTACCCCTCCCCTGCAAACTTAAAACAACCAACAAAAGAAATAGATAATTTCAATTAAATGAGGAATGAAGAATTAGCTGTGCGTTTATCACAACCTGCATAGTAATTCTTCATTTTTAGTTCTTCATTTATATTATATGCTTATCTTACAAACAGTAACTCTCTGTATTTTGGGAGTGTCCACATTTGGTTGTCAACAATCAGTTCCAACTTGTCAATGTGATAACGGATCTCTTCCAATGCCGGCACGATTGTATCATGATAAGCGATAGCCTTTTCACGTTCACTCTCAATCTTATTTGCAACCTTACGCGCTTCGATCATGGCATCTACATGTTCCTTGATGAAGGCGGTGCGGTCAGCGATTTCTTCAATCAGTTCCAGGTTTTTGGCTGACAGTTTTGCTGCCTTTTCTGCCGGAAACAGGGATTGCATCTTGTAGACATTGTTAATCAGGTCTGTCTGATATTGAGTAGCTACCGGAATGATATGATTCATTGCCAGGTCGCCTAATACACGGGCTTCGATCTGAATCTTTTTGGTATATGTTTCCCATTTCACTTCGTTTCGAGCTTCGAGTTCCTTTCTCGTCATTACACCGATTGCTTCGAACATAGCGATGGTTTCCGGTTTCAGATAGTTGTCAAAGATGACAGGGACGCTTGTTTCACAATCCAGACCACGACGGGCAGCTTCTGCTTTCCATTCGTCGCTGTAACCGTTACCGTCGAAATGAATGGCTTTACATTCCTTGATGTATCCACGGATGATTTCAAGTATGGCAGAAACTTTCGGCTCTCCCTTTTCAATCAAGGCATCTACATCTTTTTTAAACTTCTTCAACTGGTCTGCTACGGCAGAGTTTAGGGCGATCATGGCAGAAGCACAGTTTGCTTCGGAACCTACGGCGCGGAACTCAAAACGGTTGCCGGTGAAGGCAAATGGGGAAGTACGGTTACGGTCTGTATTATCAATCAGCAGTTCGGGAATTTGCGGGATATCCAGTTTCATACCTTGCTTGCCGCTAAGACTGATCAGGTCATCCTTTGTGCTGTTCTCAATATGATCCAGCACTTGAGACAACTGTTTGCCTAGGAAAGAAGAAATGATTGCCGGAGGTGCTTCGTTAGCTCCCAGACGGTGCGCATTGGTAGCGCTGGAGATGGAAGCTTTCAACAGTCCGTTGTGATGATAAACTGCCATCAGGGTGTTGACGACGAATGTCACAAAACGCAGATTATCTTCCGGTGTCTTGCCCGGTCCCATCAATAAAATACCAGTGTCGGTACCCAGAGACCAGTTATTGTGCTTACCCGAACCATTTACTCCCTTGAATGGCTTTTCGTGAAGCAATACGCGGAAACCGTGACGACGGCTTACTTTACGCATCAGCGACATGATTAGCAGGTTATGGTCATTGGCCAGATTACATTCTTCGAAGATAGGAGCCAACTCGAACTGGTTTGGAGCCACTTCGTTGTGACGGGTTTTTACAGGGATACCCAGTTTGAGAGCCTCAATTTCGAGGTCTTTCATAAAGGCAGCTACGCGGGTAGGGATAGCACCGAAATAGTGATCTTCCAACTGTTGGTTCTTGGCACTGTCATGTCCCATCAGCGTACGTCCTGTCATGAGCAGGTCAGGGCGTGCGGCATACAGACCTTCGTCTACCAAGAAATATTCCTGTTCCCAGCCCAGGTAGGCAACTACTTTCTTCACTTCCGGATTGAAGTAGTGACATACGTCTACGGCAGCTTTATCTACGGCACGCAATGCTTTCAGTAATGGAGCCTTATAGTCGAGAGCTTCACCGGTGTATGCGATAAACACAGTGGGGATACAGAGCGTATCATCTACAATGAATGCAGGTGAGGAAGGGTCCCATGCGCTATAGCCACGGGCTTCGAATGTGTTGCGGATACCGCCACTCGGGAACGAAGAGGCGTCCGGTTCCTGTTGAACCAGTAGCTTGCCTGAAAACTCTTCCATCATACCGCCCTTGCCGTCATGTTCAATGAAAGCGTCATGCTTTTCTGCCGTGCCTTCGGTAAGCGGTGCAAACCAGTGTGTATAATGAGTGACACCCATTTCGACCGCCCATCTTTTCATTCCGGCAGCTACTTCGTCAGCTATGCTACGATCTAGGGGAGCCCCATTGTCAATAGCGTCAATCAGCGCATTGTACACCTTACTGGGAAGGTATTTGAACATCTTTTCTTTGTTGAACACATACTTGCCGAAATATTCCGAAGGACGTTCAGCGGGTGTCGGCACTTCAACAGCTTTCTTCTTGAACGCTGTTTCTACTACTCTGAATCTAAGTTTTGACATAATACCTAATTTGATTTGTTGTTAAATATGTTAGAGTAAAAAATTTAGTTATAAGCAGATTCTCCGTGTTCGTAAATGTCGAGGCCTTCTTCTTCGACACGTGCCGGAACTCGCAGACCATGAACCTTATCAAGTACTTTGAAGATGGTGAATCCCATACTTGCTGCCCATGCTCCGACTACTAATGCTCCGAAAATCTGTGCACCAAGGAAACCTGCTCCGTGTCCGTAGAATAAACCTTCACTGGTAGAAAATAGCCCCGTGAGAATTGTTCCCAGAAAACCGCAGACTCCATGTACGGATGAAGCACCGACAGGGTCGTCAATTTTCAATACCTTATCGATAAAGTCAACGGCGAGTATCATTACTACGCCACAAATAGCGCCAATCACTACTGCTCCTGTCGGAGATACTGCATCGCATCCTGCTGTGATACCTACCAGACCTGCCAAAACTCCATTTAGTGTCAGAGATAAGGATGGCTTGCCATACTTCATCCAGCTAACTACCAGCGCAAAGAAACCACCGGCGCAAGCGGCCAGGTTGGTTGTCAGGAAGACATGAGAGATTGCAATTGCATCCGCTTCAGTACTTGCAGCCAATTGTGAACCAGGGTTGAAGCCGAACCATCCGAACCAGAGAATGAATACACCTAATGCTGCGACTGTCAGATTATGTCCCGGAATAGCTTTTGATCTTCCGTCTTTTCCATACTTACCGATACGCGGTCCCAAAATAGCAGCACCTACCAGAGCAATCCAACCACCTACAGAGTGAACGACTGTTGAACCTGCAAAGTCATGGAAGGTGGTTCCAAAGAGATTCATCATGAAAGAGCCTTCTTCACCGTTCATCAGCCAACCACCTCCCCATGTCCAATGACCGGAAATTGGGTAAATAAGCACACTGATAAAGATTGTGTATACTAGATACATTGAGAATTTTGTACGTTCTGCCATTGCTCCGGACACGATGGTAGCTGCTGTTGCACAGAACACTGTCTGGAAAACAAGGAAACCTTCTTTGGGCAAATCGCTATCCAGAAAAGACAAGTTAAAGAAGTGAGGCATTCCGATGAATCCTCCTGCACCGAACATCAGCCCGAAGCCAATAAACCAATAGAGCAGTGAGCCGAACATGAAGTCTACAAAGTTTTTCATTAAAATATTGGCAGTATTCTTCACCCTTGTGAAACCGGCTTCGACTAATGCAAATCCCGGCTGCATAAAGAATACCAGCATTGCTGCAAGCAGCATCCAAACAGTATTTAATCCGAGTGCCAGCTCTCCAATTGTATCGGAAGCACTTATGGCAGCTTCTTCAGATGTTGTTGCTACTTTAACAGGGTCTGTCGCAATTTCAGTGATGGTCTCTGTAACCGCCGTAACAGTATCGGTGACAACAGTTTTTTGTGCGAAAACGCTCGTAGTGAGACAGCTGAAAATGAGCATAGCAGTAGCTATCCACAGCTTTACAGAGCTGTGCTTTTTATATATTGTATCCATAATGATTATCTTATTTAATACCTTTTTATTATGTTATAATCCGCAAGGAAACCTGATTCCGGCACCTTGCCGGTTGTTGGTTAGCGTTCTTGTTCGGCGTTATAGAGGGCAATGTCGCCTCGCTCGGCAGTGCGGATGCGGATGGCATCTTCGATGGGAATGACGAAAATACGTCCGTCGCCGATTTCTCCGGTTTGGGCGGCTTTGATGATTGCCTGTACCGTTTTCTCTGCGTTTTTGTCGCGTACTACAATCGAAATCAGGATACGTTCGATTGTACTGGTATCATATACAACTCCACGATAGATACGTCCTTGCCGTGCTTTACCGATGCCTCTTACATCATAATAGGAGAACCATTCGATATCTGCTTCAAGTAAAGCATCTTTTACGTCCTCGAATTTGGTTTTACGGATAATAGCTTCAATCTTTTTCATATACCTTAAATATTAGTGTGACTTGTAAAAAAAGAGGTATAGGGGGCAGCCATAGCAGGTTACCATACAACAAACCGATAAAATCTAAACTCTAACTACCTTTTCTATTCCCTATACACTCTTTAGATATAAAATTCTCTCTCTTAAAAACTTAATCCGAATGTGAAGTGAGCACCTTCCGTGCGTGGATTGACTGATACTTTGGCAAACGCCGGAACCGAGAAAGAATCAGTGACTTTGATTTCTTTGGTAGCTCCGAGGCTGATATCCGATACGCAGAATCCACTTGTATACCCATTATAAAAAGATGTTTCCCAAGGTACTATGCCTAAATCTACCATCCAGTCGAGTCCACCCAATTGGAAGGGTGCGCTTAGTGCGAGGTAGGATGAATAGGCTCTTTTCCCATTCCCTTTCACTCCGTCAGCTCCTGCAAAGTTGGTATACCAATTGACAGCCAGCGGACCAAAATCATATCCAATCTGTGCTTCAAAAACATGGGCGGTTGAATGAGCGCCATATTTGAAATACTTGTTGGTAGAATAGATCGTTTCTCCTTCATCGTCTACTCCTGACGGAACCTGAGTATTAAACCAGTAATCAGTGATCGAAACACTAAAACCATTTATTGAATAGCCGAGTGTTAAATCGAATTCTTTAGTGTCTGATGACTCAAATCCTGCTGATCCCCATACTCCGAGTGAAAAACCTTTGTAAGAGATTCCCAGTGAAGGTTGGATACTTACTCCACCCAGGTCCTGACCACGCCAGATATAACCGCTTACCAAATCTGCTCCTACAGAAGCTTCTACTTTATTTTGTGCCTTCATGGCGGATGGCACAATCCCCGTTAGTAATAATGCTACTATTATTACCCCCAATTTTTTGTTAATCGTCGTTTTCATCGTCTTTTTACCTTTAAAAGTTAGAAAAATGTGGATGTACGGTCCAGTGTTATATAGTAGCGCGCAAAATACTATCAGTTAAATGAAGAATTAAGAATGAAGAATCAGAAACAACAAGTTAAAATGATAAACTCAAAAGAACTATAGTCGAGATGGGGGTATCTCATACTGCAAAAAAATCTTCATTCTTCATTTCTAAAGCCAGTTTTTAATCCTTCTCATCGCTTCGATACAGTCGTTACGATCGCCGAAAGCTGTCAGTCGGATATATCCTTCGCCGCTGGGTCCGAAACCTACACCGGGAGTTCCGACTACGTTAGCTTCATATAGCATCTGTTCGAAGAATCGCCAGGAAGAGAGTCCGTTCGGAGTTTTCACCCATAAATAAGGCGCATTGACTCCGCCGTATACTTTCAGTCCGGTAGCTTCCAGTCCTTCTTTCATTATTTTTGCATTGGTCATATAATAATCAATCGTTTTTTTGATCTGTGCTTTTCCTTCTGCACTGTAGACTGCTTCCGCTGCCCGTTGAGTGATGTAGGAAGTGCCGTTGAACTTAGTACATTGGCGACGGTTCCACAATCTGTTGAGTGGAATACGTTCACCTTCCAGAGTGGCAGCGGTCAGTTCCTTCGGTACTACGGTGTAGCCGCAACGTACTCCGGTGAATCCTGCTGTCTTTGAAAAACTACGAAATTCGATCGCGCATTTCTTTGCACCTTTTATTTCGTATATAGAGTGGGGGACATCCGCGTCCTGAATATAGGCTTCGTATGCGGCATCGAACAAAATCAGTGTATCATTTGCCAATGCGTAATCTATCCACTTCTTTAGTTCCGGTTTCGTTAGTGTGGTTCCTGTCGGGTTGTTCGGATAGCAGAGATAAACAATGTCTATCCGTTTGTCGGGAATCTCCGGAATAAAGTTGTTCTCACTTGTGCAAGGCATATAGGTCACATTGCTCCATTTGCCTGTTTCTTCTTCCAGTATTCCGGCACGTCCGCACATAACGTTGCTGTCTATATATACCGGATAGATAGGGTCTGTGACACCGACACTGTTGTCATGACGAAGAATGTCTCCTATGTTACCTGTATCACTTTTTGCTCCGTCACTGACAAATATCTCCGATGACGAAAAATGGATTCCCCGGGGAGCAAAATCATTTTTTATAATGGTTTCAATCAGAAAGTCATATCCCTGTTCAGGACCATATCCGCGAAATGTATCTTTACTTGCCAGTTCTTCTACTGCCTTGTGCATAGCTTCGATACAGGCTTGGGGAAGCGGCTGGGTGACATCTCCGATACCTAACCGGATGATATCCTGTTTAGGGTGCGTTATTTTGAACGTATTTACCTTTTTCGCTATATCCGAGAATAAATAGCTTCCCGGTAGTTTTAAGAAATGTTCGTTTACTAATGCCATATTGTTATTGTTTTAAGTTTTGCTATATTCTTATCTTTAATTGATTGTTCGGAAACGCTTATTTCATCAGCCTATTTGGGTTGGCCGTTGTCTGCTTCTATTTCTCCATCGAAAACTTTGGTTGCCGGTCCTGTCATTAATATATGTCCCGAGGCTTCTTCCCATTCGATAGTGACAGTTCCTCCGTCCATTATAATATCGCTTTTTCTTCCTGCAAGTCCGTTGATACAGGCTGCTACTGCTGTTGCGCACGCACCTGTTCCGCAGGCTTGAGTTATTCCCGATCCTCTTTCCCATACTCTCATTCGTATGGTATCTTTCCCAATTACTTGGGCGAATTCTACATTTGTCCTGTCCGGGAAGAGATGATATTTTTCTAGCTCAGGGCCTATTTTCGGCAGATCGATCTGAGAGATATCTTCTACAAAAGTAACCAGATGAGGATTTCCCATTGATACTTGGGTAGACCGGAAAGGATATTCTTTTCCAAAACAGACTTCACCTGTTTCCAGTGGACTCCCCATATCTACCGTGACTGCGCTAACCGCTTTTCCATTTATATGTAGTTTCAGGATTTTAATACCTGACAATGTATCAAGGGTGATTTCTGTCTTATCCGTCAATCCGTACTCATATACATATTTGCCTACACACCGACTTCCGTTACCGCACATCATCGCTTCGGAACCATCTGCATTGAATATACGCATGCTGAAATCAGCTTTGTCAGAAGTACCAATCAATATAAGTCCGTCACTTCCGATTCCCGTATGGAATCTGCTCCATGCAATCGCCTTCTTTTCAGGATCTGCTATCGGATATCTGGTAGTATCTACATAGATGTAGTCATTTCCTGCCCCGTGCATTTTGGTAAATTTTATTGTATTTGTCATTTTGATCCTTATTTATTGATTGTTGTAACCTTTTGTTTTATTACAATGCAAAGATATGACTTTTTGCTTTATGTTTTAGTTGAAAGTATGTCTAATATCTATTTATTTTTATCAAACTTTCAATTGATTTGTATACAGGGATCTTTAGTGTTAATCTGAAATTTTACATGTGCTTATTTTGATAAATTATTATTTGGTGGATTCGTTTTGCATATCTTTTCATAATATATGAGGATTTTATAGTCAATTTCTCCTGTATATTACTATAAAAACAAGAAATGACTTCTTTTGGTTTTGACGATATGAAAGTGAATTTGCTTATTTGTATGACATATTGTTTATCGAATATGGAGAAGAACCTTTTTTATATATTCATTGTTCTCTTCCTAACAATAACATAATAAATGTAGGAGATATGGATATAGAGAAACAATTGGAAGTTGCCGCACAGAGCAATCATTTGGTATTGGTTGTGTTTTACGCTGACTGGTCGCCTCATTATGAATGGATAGGACCTGTGCTCCGCACTTATGAGCAGAGAGTGATAGAACTGGTAAATGTGAACATTGAAGGAGATAAAGCCGTAGCCGATTCATATAATATTGAGACGGTACCTGCTTTCCTCCTATTGCATAAAGGACATGAACTGTGGAGGCAAGTAGGTGAGTTGACGGTAGAAGAGTTGAAAGAGGTATTGGAAGATTTCAAATAGCTTCTATTGGGATTTTATGTAAAAAGCACCATCATGCATATTGGTTTACTGCATGATGGTGCTTAATATTGTTTTAGCTCTTAGAAATTTTCTGTGAGTGATTATTTTAGCATATCTTGTGCCACAATCGGTTCATTGGTCGTAATGAAATCCACCTTCTGGTCAATCAGCCACTTCATGTCTTCTGCTTTGTCTACCGTCCAGACATTGACTTTCAATCCGAGATCATGTGCTTCTTTGATCCATTCGGGATGTTTTTTGATTACTCCCATGTGGTAGTCAAGTCCGGCAGCGCCGAGGTCTTTCAGTTCTTTGGGAGATAGTTCTCCGTTGAGGTAGAATACCGGGGTTCCGGCAGGTGCCAGACGGATAAACTCTTTCATTGCGTGCAGCGAGAAAGTGATATATTCCATACGATCTTCCAGTCCCATCTTTTTCACCATGGCAAGGATTTCCTGTACGGCTTTTGTTTCACGTTTTTTGCTGTTATGCGCTTTCAGTTCAAGTATTAGCTTAGTATTGCATTTTTTGCCGGCTTCCAGATATTTTTGCAGGCTGGGCAGATTTTCTCCGTTTGATAGTTTCAATCCTGTAAGAGCATCTCCCTTGGAATATTCCATGTATTTCATCTTGTAGACAGGATCGTGGTTGACAACCAGCTTATTGTCTTTGGCAAGCCATACATCAAATTCGGAACCATAGCAATGTATAGAATCCGCCTTTTGCAAAGATGTGATGCTGTTTTGGGCAGAACCTGCTGTTTTCCAATAGCCACGATGAGCGATAACCTGTGACTTTTGTGCTTGAACGCTAGCTACTGAAATGATAAGGGCGGCCATTAGAATAATTCTTTTTATTTTCATTGATAGTACGTTTAAAGAGTTTATGAGTCCAAAAATATAAAAAATAAAACACAGATTAGCTTGTTATTATGCTAATCTGCGTTAATTGGCTGCTTTTATGCATAGAAATATAGACTTTTTATTCTTGACTTTACAAACTGATGAATAAACATTGGCCGATATCATCTATGGAGAAGATAATGACAACTAATCAGGAGTTTCATCATTTGAGCTTTTGATGATAATAGGGAAAGTGAAATGTTGATATTCCGGACGGTATTTCCCATTAATATATAAAACCTCCCAAGGATAGATTTCTTTTAGCTTCTTTTTGATGGCTGTTATTATCGGATGGCTCTGGTCTTCGGTCATGACTTTATCCAGTCGGATTTTGACATTGCTGTCTATATAGTGTCCGTCAGCGGATAAATCGAAATCAGATAAAAAGATAATATGTCTTTTTCCGCTTATTTCGGGGAACTTTTCCCAAGGGAAATGTGCCTGTAGACTATCTCTGATTTGTAATAGCTTGATCCCTTCCTTTCGGCTATTGTGATAAAACACTTTATCTGTGACAACACCGTCTTTGATAGTCAATACACACTCCTCCATGTAGTTTCTGTCGAAACCTCCGGCACCAAAACGTATAATATCACCCCGGCCTAACCGTACTTTTCCGCTAAACCAGGAAGCAAAGATTCCATCGTCTGTTTTATATTCACTAAAAAAAGAATCTATTCCCTTAACTTCTCTCTTTTCTGTGCTATGGTTTTCCGATATTTCAATAATGACCTTTTGAAGGTACAATTGATTATTCTTTATTTCCCAGACTCCTGTATATCCGTCCCAGTTTGCAGTCGTCCAATGTCGCTCTTTGGGCAAAAATTCTCTGAATTTAGTGTTATGTATGGAATCTATGTCAATCGGTTGGGCCAGCATATCCCATTTCACTCCGTCTATGAATAGTATTTCTGATTCTTGTGAAGTAGAGAATGCAGAAGTAATACTTAGCAAGGAAAAGATGCACCAGCACCATAAAAACTTAATGTTCATTTGTTTATTGAATGATAGATGATAAATATATTCTCAAAGGTATGAGTTTATTTCAGACATCTATCATTTTTCAACCGATTTATTTTATCCGTTCGTCATAAGCCTCTTCATGTATTCCTTTTACCGCTCTGCCGCTTGGCTCATTTAAATTTTTGAAAGCTGCATCCCATGCGAGTGCTTCTGCTGTGGAACATGCTACACTGGGTACGCTCGGTACGCTGCGTGCCGCACTTTCACTGGGGAAATACTCTTCAAAAATACTCCGGTAATAATATTCTTCCTTGTTCTGTGGGGTGTTGATCGGGAAACGTTCGGCTGCATGTTTCATCTGTTCGTCGCTGACGGCAGCAGCTGTCATTTCTCTTAATGTATCAATCCATGAATATCCTACACCATCGCTGAACTGTTCTTTCTGCCTCCATGCCACGCTTTCCGGCAACATGTCGGCAAAAGCTTCACGTACAATTCGTTTTTCGATCTCTTTACCGGGACACATTTTAGCCTTCGGATTCAAAGTCATTGCCACATCCAGAAATTCTTTATCCAGAAAGGGAACACGTCCTTCTACACCCCAGGCAGACAGACTTTTGTTGGCACGGAGGCAGTCGTACATGTGAAGTTTTGAGAGCTTGCGTACGGTTTCCTCGTGGAAAGCCTGTGGAGTAGGGGCTTTATGGAAGTAAAGATAGCCTCCGAAAACTTCATCGGCCCCTTCACCGCTCAGCACCATTTTGATTCCCATTGATTTGATAACACGTGCCAGCAAATACATAGGGGTAGAAGCACGTACAGTAGTCACATCATATGTCTCGATAAAATAAATGACATCCCGGATAGCGTCCAGTCCTTCCTGAACCGTATAATTAATTTCGTGATGAACCGTACCGATGTATTCTGCCACTTCACGTGCCTTGCTCAAATCGGGTGCCCCTTTTAGTCCGATAGCAAAGGAGTGGAGTTGAGGCCACCAAGCGTCACTTGCTCCGTCTGTTTCGATACGTTTTGCTGCATATTTCTTGGCGATAGCGGAAATGACGGAGCTATCTAGCCCGCCTGAAAGAAGGACTCCATAAGGAACATCACTCATCAACTGGCGATGAACAGCATCTTCCAATGCTTCTTTTACGTCATAGGCTTTGGCTCCGTTGTTTTTTACAACTTCGTAGTCTGTCCATTCACGGGTATACCAACGTTTCATTTTCCCCTCTTTACTATAAAAGTAATGTCCCGGGAGGAACGTCTCGTATTTTTCACAGAAGCCTTCGAGTGCTTTCAGCTCACTGCCAAAATAGATTTTTCCATCCTTGTCTTTCCCTATATATAAAGGTATGACACCGATAGGGTCCCGGGCAATCAGGAATTCGTCTTTTTCTTCATCATAAAGAACGAAAGCAAAGATACCGTTGATATCTTCCAGGAAATGAATGCCTTTATCTTTGTATAAAGCAAGGATTACTTCGCAGTCACTTCCTGTTTGGAAGTTGTATTTACCGGCATATTTTGCACGGATATCACGGTGGTTGTAGATTTCGCCATTTACGGCAAGCACTTGTTTGCGATCGGGAGAGTAGAGGGGTTGCCCGCCACTTTGCGGGTCAACGATGGAGAGACGCTCGTGTGTCAGAATGGCGCTTCCGCCTACGTAGATGCCACTCCAGTCCGGTCCGCGGTGACGGATTTTCTGAGCCATTTTCAGTGCTTTGCTTCTTAGTTCCTTAGTCTGAACTTTTATGTTGAGTATACCTGCTATTCCACACATAACTTTAAGTGTTTGGGGGTTATATAATATATTGTTTTCTCGCTATTCTTTTTAAATGGATTGGTTATAATTCTTTCGTTCCACCTAGGTTTTTCTTTCGTTCTACCCAGGTGGAACGAAAGAATCATAGTAATCCAACTTTTTCTTATTACCTGTCGTAGTACTATTTGGTCAGGTAATCATCTATCTTAGCTGCTGCCGCCCGTCCTCCTGCCATAGCCCGTACTACCAGACTTGCGCCTGTATCCGCATCTCCGGCAACGAATACGTTTTCCGGGAATTTAGGTTGCTCCGGTTTCAGGAATCCCATAGCCAATAGTACCAGATCCGCCTCGATTACTTCCTTCTTGCCTGTAGGCTTCATCGTTGGACGTCCGCCGTCTGCTGTCGGAGTCCATTCCACCTCTTCCACTTCTACACCTGTAACCTTACCGTCTTTCCCGAGGAACTGGTTGGAGGCCAGGCACCAGCGACGTGTACAACCTTCTTCGTGGCTGGAAGTCGTTTTAAATACTACAGGCCATTGAGGCCACGGAGTAGCCGGATTGTGACCTACGGGCGGTTTGGGCATGATTTCAATTTGTGTAACACTGGTTGCTCCCTGTCGTACACTGGTTCCGATACAGTCTGATCCGGTATCGCCGCCACCGATGACAAGTACCTTTTTGCCTTTAGCGTTCACTAACTTATCCTTTGCGAAAGTCTGACCTTCCAGAGTCCGGTTTTGCTGTGCCAGCATTTCGAGTGCAAAGTGAATACCTTTCAGTTCACGTCCCGGAATACTCAAGTCACGGGCAACGGGGGTTCCGGTACAAATGCAGTAAGCGTCAAAACCTTTCGGCAAATGATGGACGTCTACTTCTACTCCCATCTCAAACCGGATACCTTCTGCTGCCAATATTTTCATACGCCGGTCAATGACATTTTTATCCAGTTTGAAATTTGGAATGCCGAAACGTAACAATCCTCCCGGTGCTTCGTCCTTATCAAACAGGGTGACGGTGTAACCTTTCTGGTTCAACTGATTGGCAGTTACCAGTCCGGCAGGACCGGCACCGATCACTGCTACACTTTTTCCGTTTCTTCGGGGTGTTTGTACCTGTATATATCCTTCACGAAAAGCGGCTTCTACGATAGCCGCTTCATTCTCGCGAATCGTCACCGGCTGGTCGCAGGATAGTTTCAGCACACAGGACTTTTCGCAAAGGGCAGGGCATATACGTCCGGTAAATTCCGGAAAGTCGCAGGTTGAGGATAAAATTTCATACGCTTTTTTCCATTTTCCTTTGTATAATGCGTCCTGCCATTCCGGCTGTTTGTTGCCTATCGGACATGCCCAATGGCAGAATGGTACGCCACAGTCCATACAGCGGGAAGCCTGCAACTTGCGGCTGTTTGTATTCAATGTCTGTTCTACCTGACTATAGTCAGTGATGCGCTCGCTTATGGGGCGGTATCCCGCTTCCTGGCGAGGTATATTTAAAAATGCTTTTGGATCTCCCATTGTCTTTAATCTTAAATATTAAGTATTAGCCGTAGCCTTCTGTATCGTTAATACCTGATACCTATTACTTGAATTAATAGTCTCTCTGCATATCTGCAATTTTCTGCTGTAACTTTCTCATCTGCTCTTCCTGCAGCACCTTTTTATATTCGATAGGTACTACCTGAATAAACTGATCGGCATAATGGTTCCAGTCATCGAGCATGGTACGTGCCAGTTTCGAACCGGTGTACAGATAGTGCTGTCGAATCAGTTCGTGCAGTTCTTTTCGGTAACTGGCCTCTTCGATCAGTGATAATTCTACCATCTCCATGTTGCAGAAATAATCGAAATTGCCGTCTTTGTTCCACACATAAGCTACACCGCCGCTCATACCAGCTGCAAAATTTCGTCCCGTTTGTCCCAGAACCACTACGCGGCCTCCGGTCATATATTCACAGCAATGGTCGCCTACACCTTCTACTACAGCGACAGCTCCCGAATTACGTACGGCGAAACGTTCGCCGGCACGCCCATTGATGTATACCTCGCCACTGGTTGCCCCATAAAGCAGGGTATTACCTGCAATTGTGTTCTTCTCGGCTTCGAAGTTGCTGCGGATAGGAGGCAGGACGGCGATACGTCCGCCACTCAAACCTTTACCCAGGTAATCATTGGCTTCACCTTCCAGCTTGAAATTTACGCCCGGCACCAGAAAAGCGCCGAATGACTGTCCCGCAGAACCTTTGAACTTTACATTCAAGGTATGTTCCGGCAAGCCTTTTTCTCCGTACTTCTTGGCAATGACACCGGAGAGCATGGCACCTGTCGCCCGGTCCGTATTGGCAATCGTATATTCCAGCGAAACTTCTTTTTCGTGTTCAATCGCCTCTTGGGCAGCGTCTATGATTGTCACATCCTTTACGGTCGAGATGCCGTGCTCCTGATCGGTGACGTGACGGATAGCCGCACTGTTGTCTATACGTGCCAGTAATTTGGTGAAGTCGATCAAGGCATGCTTCGGGTTCGGATCACCCGCAACGGATTTGCGTTCAATCAGGTCTGTGCGTCCGATGATGTCATCCATCTTGGTAAATCCCATTTCTGCGAGATATTCACGGACTTCCTGTGCCAGGAATGTGAAGAAGTTGACCAGATATTCACTACGTCCGTGAAAACGTTTGCGTAATTCTTCGTTCTGAGTAGCTACACCTACCGGACAAGTATTCTGATGACATTTACGCATCATCACACATCCCAATACGATCAGTGCGGAAGTAGCGAAACCATATTCCTCGGCTCCCATCAATGCCATTAAAATAATATCGCGTCCGGTTTTCAATTGTCCGTCGGCTTGCAGAACGACTTGTCCGCGCAGGCCGTTCAGAACCAGTGTCTGTTGTGTCTCGCTCAATCCCAATTCCGGAGAAATACCTGCATAGCGGATGGATGAAGCAGGAGAGGCTCCCGTACCGCCTTCGGCACCGGAAATGACAATCAAATCCGCTTTTGCCTTTGCCACACCCGCGGCGATTGTGCCGACTCCACTTTCTGCCACCAGTTTGACACTGATTTTGGCTTGTGGATTCACGTTTTTCAAGTCAAATATCAATTGTGCCAAATCCTCGATGGAATAAATATCATGGTGGGGAGGAGGAGAAATCAGCGAGATCCCCGGAATGGAGTGGCGTGTCTTGGCAATCACATCGTTCACTTTGAATCCCGGAAGCTGTCCGCCTTCACCCGGTTTGGCTCCCTGAGCTATTTTAATCTGTATTTCATCAGCATTAACCAGATATTCAGCGGTGACACCAAAGCGTCCGGAAGCTACCTGTTTGATGGCGCTTCGCATGGAAGTTCCGTCCGGCAGCGGGTGGAAACGGGAAGCGTCTTCACCACCTTCCCCTGTGTTGCTGCGTCCATGGATGGTGTTCATGGCAATTGCCATCGCTTCGTGGGCTTCCTTGCTGATAGAACCGAAAGACATGGCACCCGTCACAAAACGTCGGAGGATATTCTCTATAGGTTCCACTCGGTCGATAGAGATAGGATTGCGACGGAAACTCAGGAAATCACGCAGAAAAATAGGACTCTCCTTATCGTCTGCCAAATGAGTGAACTCTTTGAATTTCTTGTAGCTGCCTAAGCGGGTAGCCAGTTGCAACGTGCTGATTGTTTCCGGATTCCATGCATGTTTTTCTCCGTCTTTCCGGAAGGCATACAATCCTCTATTCAGTAACTCTTCACTCTTCACCTCCCGGATACCTTCATCGTGGAAAGCGATTGCGTCTTTGGCTACCTCTTCCAGACGAATACCTCCGATTGGTGACCCGATTCCACCAAAGTAAGCCTTACTCAATTCCTCACTGAGCCCGACAGCTTCGAAAATTTTCGCACCACGATAAGAGCGGATGGTGGAGATACCCATCTTGCTCATGATCTTGAACAGACCTTTGCAGATAGATTTGATATAGTTTTTCTCTGCTGTAGCATAATCCAGCTGAATATCTTTGTCCTTCACCAACTTGTCGAGGATAGCAAATGCCATATATGGATTCAGTGCGCTTGCTCCGAAGCCGAGCAATAAGGCAGCGTGCATAACTTCACGTATTTCTCCGCTTTCTACAATCAAAGCTGTCTGAACACGTTTGCCTACGGAAATCAGATGATGGTGAACGGCGCTTACTGCCAGCAATGAAGGGATTACCGCATGGGTGGCATCTACCTCACGGTCGGTCAGCACAATGTAGTTTACACCTTCCGTTACCGACTCTTCCGCCATTTTGCACAGCCTGTTCAGTGCTTCCTGCAAGCCGGCTTTTCTTTTCGATACTTCAAACAACATCGGCAATTTCACAGTCTTGAAACCCTTGTAGCGGATATTGCAGAGAATATCCAGCTGTGTGTTGCTTAGAATCGGATGATTCAGACGTACCATTTTGCAATGGCTTTCACTGGGAGTCAGAATGTTCATGCCTACCGCTCCGATATATTCCGTCAGAGACATGACGAGTTCCTCACGTAGCGGGTCGATCGGTGGATTAGTCACTTGTGCGAATTGCTGGCGGAAATAGTTGTAAAACAACTGAGGTTTATCGGAGAGTACAGCTAAAGGCGTATCATTCCCCATTGAATGAATCGGTTCCGCACCTGTGCTTGCCATCGGCATAATCAACCGTTCGATGTCCTCTTTGGAGTAGCCGAAAGTACGGAGCATCCGGTTATAATTTTCTACGTGATGAGGTACTTTGCGCCCGCTTTTCAGTTCATCCAGTTCGATACGGTTGGTCGACAACCACGTACGGTACGGTTTCGCTTCGGCAAGTTGTTTTTTCAATTCACCGTCATAGTAGATTTCTCCTTTTTTTGTATCAATCAGCAGAATCTTTCCCGGTTGCAGGCGTCCTTTTTCTTTTATGTCTCCCGGTTCGAAGTCCATTACACCTACTTCGGAGGCAACTACCATCAGGTCGTTTTTAGTGATCAGATAGCGGGCAGGGCGCAGACCGTTACGGTCGAGCATACCACCGGCAAAACGTCCGTCACTGAAGAGCAGGGCTGCCGGTCCGTCCCATGGTTCCATCAGGATAGAATGATACTCATAGAAAGATTTCAGGTCCTCGCTGATCGGGTTTTTCTCGTTGAAAGATTCCGGTACGAGCATTGCCATGGCATGTGGCAGGCTTAATCCCGACATAACCAGAAACTCCAGCACATTGTCCAGAGAAGCGCTGTCACTCATGCCCGGCTGTATAATCGGTCGGATCTCTTTGATATCTCCCAGATCAGGAGTGGAGAGTACACTTTCACGGGCCTCCATCCATCCGCGGTTGCCGCGAATCGTATTGATTTCGCCGTTGTGGGCCAACAAACGGAAGGGTTGTGCCAATCCCCATGTCGGGAATGTGTTGGTACTGAAACGGGAGTGTACCAGTGCCAGTCCACTGGTAAAATAGCTGTTCGTCAGATCGGGATAATAGTTGCGTAGCTGCAATGACGAAAGCATACCTTTATATATAATACTCTTGGTAGAGAGCGAAACGACATAAAAATCATTTCTTGTCGGAATGGCTGACAATCTGACTTTATTCTCTATCCGCTTACGGATCAGATACAATTTGCGGTCGGCAGCTTCCGTTTCCGTAAATCCGGTGATGAATACCTGTTTGATGTCCGGTTCATTAGCCAGAGCTGCTTCACCCAGAATTTCCGGGCAGGTAGGTACATTGCGCAAGTGCATCAATGTAAGTCCTTCTTTCTCTATTTCCTCAATAATGATACTTAAAATAGCTGCCTGGTCTTCCTCATTTTTCGGCAGAAAAAGCAGGCCGGTACCATAGCGTCCTTTTTCGGGAACAGGAATGCCTTGCAGTAAAATAAACTCATGCGGAATCTGTAACATAATACCTGCACCGTCTCCGGTTTTGTTATCCGCCCCTTCAGCACCACGGTGGCGCATGTTCTCCAATACTTTTAAAGCCGACTCAACAAGGTCGTGTGACTTTTTTCCGTGAATGTCCACCAGCATGCCAACTCCGCAGGCATCGTGTTCGTATGCCGCGTCGTACAACCCCATCTGTTGAGGTGCTCGTTGGTAGGTGAATCCTTCTGTTGCGTTGTTAAAAAGTTCTTGTTTTTTCATTCTTTCTAGCTTTATTGTATGATAATACCTATTTATTCTATCAAAATGTTCGGCAAAATTAATGATTTAATTTCATAATGATAGTATTTTGTTAGTTTTGTGTAACACGAAATAAAAAGCCTGCTCTTTATTCTTTTAGATTGTAATCAAAATCTGCGGATTTGTATCAAATTTATTAGTTGTTTGCTTTTATTTTATTCTGATTGTAACTTGTTTCTTTTTGAGCTAAAAATAATATATTATTTAACTTTTTGATGTGTTTACAACTTTTTTATGTGCTTATGTCAAATAAATATAGGAAAATTTATCTTTATGTCATTTGGAATTCGTATATTTGCAACCGAAATAAAAATATCATAATATGTGTGGAATAGTAGGCTATATTGGTAAAAGAAAAGCCTACCCCATCCTTATTAAAGGGTTGAAGCGGCTGGAGTATCGTGGATATGACAGTGCAGGGGTAGCATTGATCAGTGATAACCAACAATTAAATGTGTACAAGACGAAAGGAAAAGTCTCCGAACTCGAAAATTTCGTCACACACAAAGATATTTCCGGTACAGTCGGAATTGCCCATACCCGTTGGGCTACACACGGGGAACCTTGTTCAGCTAATGCCCATCCTCATTATTCTTCTTCCGAAAAGCTCGCTCTCATTCACAACGGTATCATTGAAAACTACGCCGTTCTCAAAGAAAAACTTCAGGCCAAAGGTTACACCTTTAAAAGTAGTACCGATACCGAGGTGCTTGTTCAACTAATCGAATATATGAAAGTTACCCATCAGGTTGATTTGCTCACTGCCGTTCAGTTGGCATTGGGCGAGGTGATTGGTGCTTATGCGATTGCGATTCTTGATAAGGAGCACCCGGAGGAAATTATTGCGGCCCGCAAAAGCAGTCCGCTGGTGGTAGGTATTGGTGAAGAGGAATTTTTTCTGGCGTCGGATGCCACGCCGATTGTAGAATATACAGATAAGGTAGTATATCTGGAAGATGGTGAGATAGCGGTGATCAACCGGGGAAAAGAATTGAAGGTAGTCAATCTGAATAATGTGGAAATGACCCCCGAAGTGAAAAAGGTAGAGTTGAACCTCGGACAGCTGGATAAAGGGGGCTATCCGCATTTTATGCTGAAGGAGATTTTTGAGCAGCCGGACTGTATCCGTGATTGTATGCGCGGACGTATCAATGTGGAAGCGAATAATGTGGTGCTTTCGGCCGTGATTGACTATAAAGAGAAGTTGCTGAATGCCAAACGCTTTGTCATTGTGGCTTGTGGTACTTCCTGGCATGCGGGACTGATCGGTAAACACCTGATTGAAAGTTTCTGCCGTATTCCGGTAGAAGTGGAGTATGCTTCCGAATTTCGTTATCGTGATCCGGTGATCGACGAGCATGATGTGGTGATTGCCATTTCGCAAAGTGGAGAAACGGCGGATACACTGGCGGCAGTAGAACTGGCGAAAAGTCGCGGTGCTTTTATATATGGTATATGCAACGCGATTGGTTCCTCTATTCCCCGTGCCACTCATACAGGTTCGTATATCCACGTCGGCCCGGAGATTGGAGTAGCTTCTACCAAAGCATTTACAGGACAGGTGAGTGTACTGACAATGTTGGCATTAACTCTCGCCAAAGAGAAAGGTACGCTGGATGAGGCGCATTATCTCACAATTGTGCAGGAACTGAACAATATTCCCGAAAAAATGAAGGAGGTGCTGAAACTGAATGATAAGTTGGCGGAATTATCAAAAACTTTCACCTATGCGCATAACTTTATTTACCTCGGACGCGGATATAGTTATCCTGTTGCTTTGGAAGGTGCGTTGAAATTGAAAGAAATATCGTATATTCACGCCGAAGGTTATCCGGCTGCCGAAATGAAACACGGACCGATTGCCTTGATTGATGCTGAAATGCCGGTAGTCGTCATTGCTACCCAGAACGGACTGTACGAGAAAGTACTGAGCAATATTCAGGAAATCAAGGCACGAAAAGGCCGGGTAATTGCATTTGTAACTAAGGGAGATACAGTGATCAGTAAAATAGCCGATTGCAGTATCGAACTTCCGGAAACAATCGAGTGCCTTGATCCGTTAATTACTACGGTACCTCTCCAATTGCTTGCTTATCACATTGCGGTGTGCAAAGGAATGGATGTAGACCAACCTAGAAATCTGGCAAAGTCGGTAACTGTGGAATGATTAAATAGTAAATAAATTAGATGGAACAATTGAAACATGAATGTGGCGTTGCCATGATACGGCTGCTCAAACCTCTGGAGTATTACGAGAAAAAGTACGGAACATGGATGTACGGTCTCAACAAACTCTATCTGTTAATGGAGAAACAGCACAATCGGGGACAGGAAGGAGCAGGACTGGCATGTGTGAAACTGGAAGCAAATCCGGGTGAAGAATATATGTTTCGTGAACGTGCATTAGGTTCCGGTGCTATCACTGAAATCTTTGAAAACGTACAAAGTAATTTTAAAGACCTGACTTCCGAACAATTGCATGATGCAGCTTTCGCCAAACGTACTTTACCTTTTGCCGGTGAAGCATACATGGGGCATCTGCGTTATTCCACCACCGGAAAATCCGGAATTTCCTATGTACATCCGTTTTTGCGAAGAAACAACTGGCGTGCCAAGAATCTGGCTCTCTGCGGAAACTTCACTATGACGAATGTCGATGAAATATTTGCCCGTATCACCGCTATCGGACAGCATCCCCGTAAGTATGCCGACACCTATATCATGTTGGAACAGGTAGGCCATCGCCTTGACCGTGAAGTGGAACGCCTCTTCAATCTTGCCGAAGCCGAAGGACTGACGGGCATGGGGATCACTCACTATATAGAAGAACATATCGAGCTGGCGAACGTGCTGCGTACCTCCAGCCGTGAGTGGGACGGGGGATATGTGATCTGCGGTCTTACCGGAAGCGGCGAGTCGTTTGCTATCCGTGACCCGTGGGGTATCCGTCCGGCTTTCTGGTATCAGGATGATGAAATTGCCGTATTGGCTTCCGAGCGTCCGGTGATTCAGACAGCTCTGAATGTTCCTGTGGAAGAAATCAAAGAACTGCAACCCGGACAGGCATTGCTTATCAGTAAAGAAGGCAAGCTACGGACATCGCAGATCAATAAGCCACGCGAAAGACGCGCTTGCTCCTTTGAGCGTATTTACTTCTCCCGTGGAAGTGATGTCGATATCTATAAAGAAAGGAAACTTTTGGGAGAAAAACTGATTCCCAGAATTTTGAAAGCCATTCATAACGATATCGATCATACCGTTTTCTCGTTTATCCCCAACACGGCTGAAGTTGCTTTCTACGGAATGTTGCAGGGGCTGGATGATTATCTGAATGAAGAAAAGGTACGCCAGATTGCTGCATTGGTACACAATCCCTGTATGGAGGAGCTGGAAGTTATTCTTTCCCGCCGTATCCGCAGTGAGAAAGTGGCTATAAAAGACATAAAGCTCCGTACCTTTATTGCAGAGGGAAACAGTCGGAATGATCTGGCTGCTCACGTATATGACATTACTTACGGAAGCCTTGTCTCCGGTGTCGATAATCTGGTGATTATCGATGACAGTATTGTGCGTGGTACTACCTTGAAGCAAAGTATTATCGGTATTCTCGACCGTCTTGGTCCGAAGAAGATAGTGATTGTATCCTCTTCACCGCAAGTTCGTTACCCGGATTATTATGGGATCGATATGGCAAAGATGAGCGAGTTTATCGCTTTCAGAGCGGCCATCGAATTGTTGAAAGAACGTGATATGAAAGATGTCATTGCTGCGGCTTACCGGAAGTCCAAAGATCAGGTCGGCTTGCCGAAAGAGCAGATGGTAAACTATGTGAAAGAAATTTATGCCCCATTTACGGATGAAGAAATATCTGCCAAAATGGTGGAACTGCTGACACCGAAGGGAACGAAAGCCAAAGTGGAAATTGTCTACCAACCGTTGGAAGGGCTTCATGAAGCCTGTCCGAACCACTTGGGGGACTGGTATTTCAGTGGCAATTATCCTACGCCGGGTGGTGTGAAAATGGTGAATCAGGCATTCATCAACTACATTGAGCAGATGTATCAATTCTAACAACCATACAACGATTCAGAAATAAGAATGAGAAATGTGACATTAATCCTTGACGACGGGAGCCGGTTTTCCGGTAAGTCGTTTGGTTACGAGAAGCCGGTGGCGGGCGAAGTAGTTTTCAATACCGCCATGACCGGATATCCGGAGAGCCTCACTGACCCTTCCTACGCCGGACAGCTGATGACTCTTACCTATCCTCTGGTAGGAAACTATGGAGTTCCTCCTTTTACCATCGAACCGAATGGACTCGCCACTTTTATGGAAAGTGAGAAAATACATGCGGAAGCGATTATCGTAAGTGACTATTCTTATGAATATAGCCACTGGAATGCAGTGGAAAGTTTGGGTGAATGGTTGAAACGTGAACAAGTGCCGGGTATCACGGGCATCGATACGCGTGAACTGACCAAAATACTTCGTGAACACGGAGTGATGATGGGAAAGATTGTCTTCGACAATCCAATTGACAATGGACAATTGACAATTGACAATTACGCTGCCGTGAATTACGTAGACCGTGTTTCCTGCAAAGAAATAATTTCCTATCTTCCCGACGGGACATCCCGTTCTTTTCCATTAACCATGCCCATTGCGCAGCTTAATTGTCAATTGTCAACTGTCAATTGTCAATTGAAAAAAGTACTTCTGGTGGATTGCGGAGTCAAGACAAATATAATCCGTTGCTTGCTGAAACGGAATGTGGAAGTTATTCGTGTACCATGGGACTATGATTTCAACGGACTTGAATTTGACGGGTTGTTTATATCCAACGGACCGGGTGATCCGGATACCTGCGATGCAGCTGTACAGAATATTCGCAAAGCAATGGCAAACGAGAAACTTCCTATCTTTGGAATCTGCATGGGAAACCAGTTGCTTTCGAAAGCCGGAGGGGCAAAGATTTACAAACTTAAATATGGACACCGCAGCCATAACCAACCGGTACGCATGGTAGGAACGGAACGCTGTTTCATTACTTCACAGAATCATGGTTATGCCGTGGATAACAATACGCTGGGTGCAGATTGGGAACCGCTGTTCATCAATATGAATGATGGCTCCAACGAAGGAATCAGGCACAAGAAAAATCCCTGGTTCTCCGCACAGTTCCATCCGGAAGCTGCGAGTGGTCCTACGGATACGGCATTCTTGTTCGACGAATTTGTAAACCTGCTAAAATAACCGACCATCATGAAAGAAAATATAAAGAAAGTATTGCTGCTGGGTTCCGGTGCCTTAAAAATCGGTGAGGCCGGTGAGTTCGACTATTCCGGTTCGCAGGCGCTCAAAGCCTTGAAAGAAGAAGGGATTGAAACCATTCTTATCAATCCGAACATTGCTACGGTACAGACCTCTGAAGGAGTAGCAGATCAAATTTATTTCCTTCCGGTCACTCCGTATTTCGTGGAAAAAGTGATTCAGAAAGAGAAGCCGGAGGGTATTATGCTGGCATTCGGCGGACAGACTGCGCTGAACTGTGGCGTTGCTTTATACAAAGAAGGAATCCTTGAGAAATATAATGTTAAAGTGCTCGGTACTCCGGTACAGGCCATTATGGATACGGAAGACCGTGAACTCTTCGTGCAGAAACTGAACGAAATTAATGTAAAGACCATTAAAAGTGAAGCTGTAGAAAATGCAGAAGATGCGCGCCGTGCTGCGAAGGAACTGGGATATCCGGTCATTGTCCGTGCCGCTTATGCATTGGGTGGTCTGGGCTCCGGTTTCTGTGATAATGAGGAACAACTGGATGTGCTGGTAGAAAAAGCCTTCTCTTTCTCTCCGCAAGTGCTGGTCGAGAAATCGCTTCGCGGATGGAAAGAAGTAGAATATGAAGTGGTGCGCGACCGTTTCGACAACTGTATCACGGTTTGTAATATGGAGAACTTTGACCCGCTGGGTATCCATACCGGTGAATCAATTGTTATTGCTCCCTCCCAGACGCTGACTAACAGTGAATATCATAAACTCCGCGAACTGGCGATACGTATCATCCGTCACATTGGTATTGTGGGCGAATGTAATGTTCAGTACGCTTTCGACCCCGAATCGGAAGATTATCGGGTGATTGAAGTGAATGCCCGTCTTTCCCGTTCTTCGGCCTTGGCTTCTAAAGCAACCGGATATCCGTTGGCTTTTGTAGCAGCCAAATTAGGACTCGGCTACGGACTCTTTGATTTGAAGAACTCTGTGACAAAGACTACTTCCGCTTTCTTCGAACCGGCACTGGATTATGTCGTATGCAAGATACCTCGCTGGGACTTAGGAAAATTCCATGGTGTAGACAAGGAATTGGGATCTTCCATGAAATCGGTAGGGGAAGTGATGGCCATCGGACGTACTTTTGAAGAAGCTATTCAGAAGGGACTGCGCATGATCGGACAGGGAATGCATGGCTTTGTAGAAAACAAGGAACTGGTTATTTCTGATCTCGATAAGGCATTGCGCGAACCGACCGATAAACGTATTTTTGTAATTTCGAAAGCTTTCCGGGCAGGATATACCATCGATCAGGTGCATGAACTTACAAAGATTGATAAATGGTTCCTTCAGAAATTGATGAATATCATGCAAACCTCCAAGGAGCTTCGTCAATTGACAATTGACAATGGACAATTGACAATGAGGAAAGAAAAAGAAGCGCATGCAATCGAAGATCCGCAAGGTAATTGTCATTTGTCAACTGTCAATTGTCAATTGCCATTTGTCCATTCTCTATTAAGAAAAGCGAAGCAACAGGGCTTCTCTGATTTTCAGATTGCCCGTGCCATTGGTTATGAAGGTGATATGGAAGATGGAAGCTTGTATATCCGCAAATATCGGAAGGCTGCCGGCATTCTTCCGGTTGTAAAACAGATCGATACGCTGGCTGCCGAATACCCGGCACAGACCAACTATCTGTATCTGACTTATAGCGGAGTGGCAAATGATGTACATTATCTGGGTGATCATAAGTCTATTGTCGTGTTGGGTTCCGGTGCCTACCGTATCGGTTCTTCTGTAGAATTTGACTGGTGCGGCGTACAGGCTCTGAATACCATTCGCAAAGAAGGCTGGCGCAGTGTGATGATCAATTATAATCCGGAAACGGTATCTACGGACTATGATATGTGCGACCGTCTCTACTTTGATGAACTGACATTCGAACGGGTAATGGATATTCTTGAACTGGAAAATCCGCATGGTGTCATTGTCTCTACCGGTGGTCAGATTCCGAATAACCTTGCCTTGCGTCTGGATGCTCAGAATATCCACATACTGGGAACAAGCGCCCAGAGCATTGACAATGCCGAAGACCGCGAAAAATTCTCTGCAATGCTCGACCGTATCGGCGTAGACCAGCCACGCTGGCGTGAGTTGACATCGTTGGAAGATATCAACGAGTTTGTCGATGAAGTCGGGTTTCCGGTTCTTGTTCGTCCGTCCTATGTGCTTTCGGGGGCTGCGATGAACGTCTGTTCCAATCAGGAAGAGCTTGAACGTTTCTTGAAGCTGGCTGCTAATGTATCAAAAAAGCATCCGGTGGTAGTAAGCCAGTTTATCGAACATGCGAAGGAAGTGGAAATGGATGCTGTCGCGCAGAATGGCGAGATCATAGCTTATGCCATCAGCGAACATATTGAGTTTGCCGGTGTGCACTCCGGTGACGCTACCATTCAGTTCCCGCCGCAGAAACTGTATGTCGAAACTGTCCGCCGTATCAAACGCATTAGTCGTGAGATTGCCAAGGCGCTGAATATATCCGGTCCGTTCAATATCCAGTATCTGGCAAAAGATAATGATATCAAGGTGATCGAGTGTAATTTGCGTGCCAGCCGTTCCTTCCCGTTTGTCAGCAAGGTGCTGAAGATAAACTTCATAGAACTGGCTACCAAAGTGATGCTTGGACTTCCTGTGGAGAAACCGGAAAAGAATCTGTTTGAACTGGACTATGTAGGAATAAAGGCTTCGCAGTTCTCTTTCAACCGCTTGCAGAAAGCCGACCCTGTATTGGGAGTGGATATGGCTTCTACGGGTGAAGTCGGCTGTATCGGAAGTGATACTTCCTGTGCTGTGCTGAAAGCTATGTTGTCTGTCGGCTACCGCATTCCTAAAAAGAACATACTGCTTTCTACAGGTACAATGAAGCAGAAAGCTGATATGATGGATGCGGCGCGCATGTTGGTAAACAAAGGATACAAGCTATTTGCAACCGGTGGTACTCATAAAACCTTTGCGGAGAATGGTATTGAGAGTACGCTTGTCTACTGGCCGAGTGAGGAGGGACATCCACAAGCGCTGGAAATGCTTCATAATAAAGAAATCGACATGGTGGTCAACATTCCGAAGAATCTGACTGCCGGAGAACTGGACAATGGATATAAAATCCGTCGCGCAGCTATTGACCTGAATGTTCCGTTGATTACGAATGCCCGTCTGGCAAGCGCATTTATCAACGCCTTCTGTACGATGACTGTGGATGATATTGCCATCAAGAGCTGGGAAGAATATAAATAAGATGTAATCAGTTGTTGTATAATAAGTTGAAAAGGCTGTTCCTGTATACTCAGGGACAGCTTTTTTTAGTGTCACTATCCTGTCGGTATACTGTCACTATCGCAGGGTGATAGTGACAGTATACTAACGTGATAGTGACACTATCTTTTTTGAAGGAAGCGGGTAAGAATTTTTTTTAATGCGCATTAGTTGCATGATTGGACAAATTGGTGTAAATTGCGCAATCAATTCAAAAATATTCTAAAAACAGGGGAGTAATATGAGCATGGATAATCATATCGTAATTATGGCCGGAGGCATCGGCAGCCGTTTTTGGCCGATGAGCACACCGGAATGTCCCAAACAGTTTATTGATGTAATGGGATGTGGACGTACGTTGATTCAACTGACCGCTGATCGTTTTGACGGTGTCTGCCCACGGGAGAATGTGTGGGTAGTGACGTCCGAGAAATATATTGATATTGTCCGGGAGCAATTGCCGGAGATTCCTGAAAGTAATATTCTGGCGGAACCTTGTGCGCGGAATACGGCTCCCTGCATCGCTTATGCTTGCTGGAAAATAAAGAAAAAACATCCGAATGCCAATGTGGTGGTGACTCCATCGGATGCATTGGTCATTGATACGGGAGAATTTCGCCGGGTAGTAGAGAAAGCTCTTCGTTTTACTGACAACAGCAGTGCTATCGTGACACTGGGAATCAGACCGACTCGTCCGGAAACCGGATATGGATATATTGCCGCCGGAGATCCTATCATGACTGACAAGGAGATTTTTACTGTAGATGCATTCAAGGAAAAACCGGATAGGGAGACTGCTGACAGATATCTTGCCGAAGGTGGCTATTTTTGGAATGCGGGAATCTTTGTATGGAATGTACGCACTATCACTTCTGTGATGCGTGTATATGCTCCGGGTATAGCGCAAATCTTCGACCGTATTTTCCCGGATTTCTATACAGAGAAGGAAAATGAAACGATTAAAAAGCTATTTCCTACCTGTGAAGCTATTTCTATAGACTATGCAGTCATGGAGAAGGCACAGGAAATCTATGTACTCCCGGCTTCTTTTGGCTGGTCGGACTTAGGGACATGGGGAGCGCTTCGTGGACTGTTGCCGCAAGATAAATCAGGAAATGCTACAGTAGGTCCCGATGTCCGTCTGTATGAAAGCAAGAATTGTATCGTACATACCAGTGAAGAGAAGCGTGTTGTTATTCAGGGACTGGATGGATATATCATTGCCGAGAAGGATCAGACACTGCTGATTTGCAAACTGGATGAGGAACAGAGAATAAAGGAATTCTCAAAGTAATCCTTAATTCTTTTGATATTCCTGAGGCGTCATTCCTGTCATTCGCTTAAAGAACTTGCTGAAGAAGGACGGATTGGGAAAGTTTAATTCATCAGAAATTTGATAAACAAGGCGATTGCTGTGTTTGAGCAGCACTTTTGCCTCTAGTATAATGGACTGGTTGATCCAGTCCATTACTGTTTGTTGACTGGCTTGCCGGATCACTGTATTCAGATAACGGGGAGTAAGGCAAAGTTTGTCTGCATAAAAACTGACGTTCCGTTCTGTCTTGCTATAAGTGTTGACCAAAGAGATGAAACGTTGAAAAATATCGTTCTGATGTGTCAATGGGCTCGACTCGGACTGTCCTTTGTTTTTGGCTATATATTCTATATTATATAGTAATCCTGCCAATAGATGCTGGATTACTTCTTTTCTGAATACAGGTTCTTGTAATACATCCCACATGACTGTTATAAAATTCTCTATTTGTACCTGCTCAGTGGTAGTCAGTGGAAGCAGCAGATTCTTTTTCCGTTGGAGGAAATGGGCAAAGAATTCTTCTTTACCGGATACTGGCAGGAAATTATGCTCTATCGCCATCATATGAGCATCAAAGTCTTGGGAGGTCTCTATAATTTGTATGATAGAGCCCGGGGCGATCAGAGAGATATAATTAGGACGAAAGATATACTCGATCAGATTAATGAGAACTCGTGCCCGTCCATTGGTAATGATTGCGATACGGCCTTCCTGTAACCGGTAAGGTTGTCCGATTTTGAAAATGGTCGTTTCCATTTTCGAGAAGCTCGTTACAAACCCGAACTCGGCATTGATGAAACGAAATTCGTTGTGACGTACTATATTGATATCCTTCAGTAGCTGGAGGCCTAATTCCATAGGTTCTTTCTGTTCCATTCCCTTTGCTCTTTTCCGGCAAAGATAAGAAATTGCCTCAAAATCTTCTCCTTTTTTAGGATAAATCGAACTAACGGGACATATTTCCCAACTATCGGAATGTGAAGCTATCGCTTAAACGGCTATCTTTGTCTTTTGAAGAATTCATAGAAAACAGGTGTATGAAAAGAATCATTTTTAGTATTTCGCTCTTGCTCTTTGTGACGGGAATGTATGGGCAGGCGAGACGTATAACATTAGAAGAATGTCAGCAGAAAACGCAGGACAACTATCCGTTGGTGCGTCAGTATGATTTGATAGAGAAGACGAAAGAATATAATTTGGAAAATGCGGCGAGAGGATACTTGCCCCAGTTCGCTCTTTCAGCAAAAGCGTCTTATCAAAGCGAGGTGACGGAGTTACCTGTTGCCATTCCCGGAGTGGATATCAAAGGAATGTCTAAGGATCAATATCAGGTGATGTTGGAGTTACAACAGCAGATATGGGATGGCGGAGGAATCCGGATGCAGAAGAAGCAGACTGAAGCGGAAGCGGAGATCAACAGAGAAAAGTTGAACGTGGATATGTACTCGTTGAATAGCCGTGTGAATGATCTGTATTTTGGAATTCTGATGTTGGATGAACAGTTGGCTCAGAATGCCTTGTTGCAAGACGAGCTGGGAAGGAACTTCCGTCAGATTACGGCTTATGTAGAAAATGGGATTGCCAATCAGGCTGATCTGGATGCTGTGAAAGTGGAGCAATTGAATACTCGCCAGAAAAGAGTAGAGTTGATATCTTCGCGCATGGCTTATTTGAAGATGCTTTCGTTGTTGGTAGGAGAGGTACTTTCGCAGGAGACTGTGTTTGAAAAGCCTGTTCCGCAAAACGAACTTTCGGCTGTCAGTGACATTCGCCGACCGGAACTGTCATGGTTTGATGCACAGGGAACGGGATTGCAGGTGCAGGAGAAAGCATTGAATGTGCGTCATCTCCCTCATTTTGGCTTGTTTGTGCAGGGAGCTTATGGTAATCCGGGATTAAATATGCTGAAGAATGAATTTTCTCCTTATTATATTGCAGGCGTCCGGCTTTCGTGGAATTTCGGGAGTCTGTATACGCTGAAGAACGACCGCCGGGTGATTGAAAATAAACGGAAACAACTGGACAGCAATCGGGATGTGTTTCTTTTTAATACACGACTGGAAATGACACAGCAAGATCAGTCTATCCGTTCGTTGGAAAAGCAGATGCAGGATGATGATGAAATTATCCGGTTGCGTACTAATATTCGTCGGGCTGCGGAAGCCAAAGTTGCAAATGGTACGCTGACGGTGACCGAGATGCTTAGAGAACTGACGAATGAGAGCCTTGCACGTCAGGCGAAAGCAATGCATGAGATTCAACGGCTGATGGGCATTTATCAATTGAAATATACTACTAATCATTAATAAAATCTTTCGGATATGAAACGAATGACAAAAATAGGAATATACGGGATGGCGGTATGGATGTTTGCTGCCTGTGGGAATGGAGTGCCCGACTATGATGCAACGGGAACATTTGAAGCTACGGAAGTGACCGTTTCTGCTGAAGCGTCAGGAAAATTGCTGCGACTGGAAGTAGAGGAAGGAACAAGGCTGAAAGCCGGTGAAGAAGTCGGTTTGGTAGATACCGTCCAATTATATCTGAAGAAGCTGCAACTGGAAGCAAGTATGAAGTCGGTAGAGAGCCAACGTCCCGACCTGGCAAAGCAGATAGCTGCTACCAAACAACAAATAGCTACGGCTCAACGGGAAAAGAAACGGGTGGAGAACCTGCTTGCTGCCGGAGCTGCTAACCAGAAACAGCTGGACGACTGGGATTCGCAGATCGCTTTGCTTCAGCGACAGTTGATTGCACAGGAATCATCATTGCTGAATAGTACGAACAGCCTGACGGAACAAGGAAATTCGGTCGGTATACAAGTGGTACAAGTTGAAGATCAGTTGAACAAATGTCATATCCTGTCGCCTATCGAAGGTACGGTACTGGCTAAATATGCGGAAGCGGGAGAACTGGCATCTGTTGGCAAGCCGCTGTTTAAAGTGGGAGAGATTGACCGGATGTATCTGCGGGCTTATGTCACTTCAGAACAATTGTCTCAGGTGAAGCTGGGAGATGAAGTGACTGTGTACTCCGATTATGGAAATTCGGAACAGAAAGCTTATCCCGGTGTGGTCACCTGGATTTCCGACCGTTCGGAATTTACTCCCAAAACTATCCTGACTAAAAATGAACGTGCCAATCTGGTATATGCGGTAAAGATTGCCGTGAAAAATGACGGTTCGCTGAAGATTGGTATGTATGGAGGTGTGGTATGGAAAAAGGAGAATCCATAGTTGTTGTAAAGGGAGTCAGTAAGAACTACGGGAAAGTAGAGGCATTGAAAGAGGTTTCCTTTGCAGTAGAGCGGGGAGAAATTTTTGGGCTGATCGGTCCCGATGGGGCGGGTAAGAGTACTTTATTCCGTATTCTGACTACTTTATTGCTGGCTGATAAAGGCACGGCGATTGTCAACGGACTGGATGTGGTGACGGATTACAAGTTGATTCGCACGAAAGTAGGGTATATGCCCGGAAGATTCTCGCTTTATCAGGATCTTTCTGTGGAGGAGAATCTGGAGTTTTTTGCGACAGTCTTTCATACGTCGATACAGGAAAACTATGATTTGATTAAAGATATCTATCAGCAGATTGAGCCGTTTAAAAAAAGAAGGGCAGGAGCTTTGTCAGGAGGTATGAAGCAGAAGCTGGCGTTAAGTTGTTCTCTGATTCACAAACCTGATATTTTATTTCTGGATGAGCCGACTACCGGGGTAGATCCCGTGTCGCGAAAAGAATTCTGGCAGATGCTCCGTAATTTAAGGAAGCAGGGGATTACAATTATTGTTTCAACTCCTATTATGGATGAGGCTCGTCAATGTGACCGGATTGCTTTTATTAATCATGGACAGGTGCATGGGATTGATACACCCGAACGGATTCTTCAGAAATTTGCTTCTATTCTTTGTCCGCCACCTTTGGAACGGGAGGAAGCGCAGAATATGGCAGTTCCTGTTATTGAAGTGGATCAGCTGACTAAATGCTTTGGGCATTTTACGGCAGTCGACCATATTTCTTTTCAGGTGAAACGCGGAGAGATTTTCGGTTTTCTTGGAGCCAATGGAGCAGGTAAGACAACTGCAATGCGCATGCTTTGCGGATTGAGCCGTCCGACATCGGGGGTAGGCAAGGTGGCCGGTTATGATATCTTCCGCGAAGCTGAACAGGTAAAAAAGCATATCGGATATATGAGCCAGAAATTCTCTTTGTATGAAGATCTTAAAGTGTGGGAGAATATCCGCCTTTTTGCCGGAATCTATGGAATGAAGGATAAGGAAATTGAAGAAAAGACAGAGGAATTGTTAGAACGCCTCGGCTTTGCAGACGAACGGAATACACTGGTAAAAAGCCTTCCTTTGGGTTGGAAGCAGAAGCTGGCTTTTTCTGTCTCTATCTTTCATGAACCGAAGATTGTGTTCTTGGATGAACCGACCGGAGGAGTGGACCCTGCTACCCGCAGACAATTCTGGGAACTGATTTATCAGGCAGCCGATCGGGGAATAACTGTTTTTGTTACCACACACTACATGGATGAAGCGGAATATTGTAACCGGATATCGATTATGGTAGACGGACAGATCAAGGCGCTGGATACACCGACTCGACTGAAAGAGCAGTTTGGTGTGGAGACGATGGATGATGTGTTTCAACAACTTGCCCGCCATGCGGTGCGTAAAGCAGATTGATTATGAAACAATTTATAGCTTTCGTAAAGAAAGAATTTTATCATATTTTCCGTGACCGGCGTACGATGTTGATTCTGTTGGGAATGCCGGTCGTAGAGATTATCCTGTTTGGGTTTGCTATCAGTACGGAAGTGAAGAATGTCCGGCTGGCTGTTCTTGATCCTTCGAATGATGTGGTGACAAGGAAAATTATAGACCGTCTGGATGCGAGTGAATATTTCACGGTTACTGCCCGCTTTCATTCTCCGCAGGAAATGGAGGCTGCCTTCCGGAAAAATAAGATTGATGTGGCGATTGTATTTGGAGAGCGTTTTGCTGACGGACTTTATAAGGGAGATGCCCGTGTGCAGCTGATAGCAGATGCAACTGATCCTAATATGTCTACTTCGCAAACCAATTACGCTGCCAGTATTGTTTCTTCGGTGGGGCAGGAAATGTTGCCTTCCAACGTTTCTGTTTCCCGTTTGATTCCGGATATCAAATTATTGTATAATCCGCAAATGAAGAGTGCCTATAACTTTGTGCCCGGGGTTATGGGATTGATTTTAATGTTGATTTGCGCGATGATGACTTCTATTTCCATTGTCCGTGAAAAAGAGACCGGTACCATGGAAGTATTGCTGGTATCTCCGGTAAAACCATTATTTATTGTGTTGGCGAAGGCAATTCCTTACTTTGTTTTATCGTTTGTCAATCTGACTACTATTCTGTTGCTTTCAGTCTTTGTGCTGGATGTGCCGGTAGTGGGGAGTTTATTCTGGCTGGTGATGGTATCCTTGCTTTTTATCTTCGTATCGCTGGCTTTGGGCTTGCTGATTTCTTCAGTGACAAGTACACAGGTGGCGGCAATGTTGGCATCCGGTATGATATTGATGATGCCTACCATGGTTTTGTCCGGCATGATTTTTCCGGTAGAAAGCATGCCAATAGTTCTTCAGGTCATATCGGACATTATTCCGGCCCGTTGGTATATACAGGCTGTACGCAAACTGATGATTGAAGGAGTGCCGGTTGTGCTGGTACTTAAAGAGATTGGCATTTTATTGCTGATGGCCATAGTGCTTATTACAATCAGCATCAAGAAATTTAAATATCGATTGGAATAAAGGAATTTATTATGATAAAATTTCTGATAGAAAAAGAGTTTAAACAGTTGCTACGCAATTCGTTCTTGCCGAGATTGATTCTTGTCTTTCCCTGTATGATCATGTTGCTGATGCCTTGGGCCGTGAATATGGAAATAAAGAATATCCAGCTGAATATCGTTGATAACGACCATTCGGTTATTTCTCAGCGGTTGGTGAATAAGATTGCGGCTTCTACTTATTTCCGTCTGACGGAAGTTCCGGCATCTTATGCGGATGGATTGCGGAATATTGAATTGGGAACGGTGGATATTGTGATGGAGATACCCCGTCATTTGGAAAAGGATTGGATGAACAAAGGGGAAGCTCATATCTTGATTGCCGCCAATTCGGTAAATGGAACGAAAGGAGGGTTGGGCAGTTCTTATCTGGCTACTATTATCAATAATTACGCAACCGAATTACGTGCGGAACGTCCTGATGCCGTTTCAGCTTCGGGTAGTGCCCCTTCTATTTGTATCGATACGCAGGGATTATTTAATCCGAATCTGAATTATAAGCTTTATATGATTCCTGCACTGATGGGAATGTTGCTGACTCTGATATGCGGTTTTTTACCTGCTTTGAATGTCGTTAGTGAGAAAGAAGTTGGAACCATCGAACAGATTAATGTGACCCCTGTACCGAAGTTTACTTTTATTCTGGCCAAACTTCTACCTTACTGGATCACAGGCTTTATCGTATTGACTTTGTGCTTTTTATTATCTTGGTTGCTTTATGGAATAACTCCTGTAGGACACTTTATTGTGATTTATTTTTTGGCGATTCTGTTTGTGTTTGTTATGTCCGGTTTCGGGCTTGTCATATCCAATTATTCGGCAACTATGCAGCAATCCATGTTTGTGATGTTCTTTTTTATGTTGATTCTGATGTTGATGAGCGGACTATTTACACCGGTGAGCAGCATGCCTGAGTGGGCGCAGGTGATCACTTATTTTAATCCGTTGAAGTACTTTATGGAAGCAATGCGTATGGTATATCTTAAGGGAAGCAGCTTACTGGAATTGCTGCCTGAAATAGGAGTCTTGTTTCTTTTTGCCCTGGTTTTCAATAGCTGGGCAGTGTTCAGCTACCGGAAAAATCAATAGTCGGGTAATGGGACTATATAAAAAACAGCTCTTTTCCTTTATGATCGGAAAGAGCTGTTTTTTTATTATCTCTTCACCCGCTTGAGGTGAATTGCGGTTACTGTGTTATTTTACTTCGATTTGCTTTTCGGCTTTCTTCACTTCTTCTTCAGAAATCTTAGGAAGTTGAACATTCAATACTCCGTTTTCTACTGCGGCAGATATTTTTTCTTTATCTACATTATCCGGTAGAATCATAGTCTGCTGGAACTTGGAATAAGAGAATTCGCGACGTAGATAGCGACCTTCTTTCTTCTCTTCTTTGTTTTCAGTCTTCTTCTCCATGGTGATAACGAGGTTATTTTCTTCATCAATGCGAACATTGAAGTCCTCTTTTGTCATCCCCGGAGCAGCCAGTTCAACTTTGTATTCTTTTTCTGTTTCAAAAACATTGATTGCAGGTGCGGTAGCATTTGCTTTTACCATCCAATCGTTATCAAAGAAATCGTTAAAAATACTTGGTAACCAGTTTTGAGTTCTTCTAACAGGCATCATAATCTTAGTCTCCTATCTTTTAGTTAAACATTCGGTTTATTCAATTTTGAACTTCGGGTCGTCGCTTTCTGCAGAGAGGAATTTTCGACTCTTGCCGTCCGTTTTCGAACCGTCGTTCGCTGTTATAAGTGCAAACCTTATGCCAAAAGATATTTGAGGCTGTAAGTGTCTATTTGTCATCTTGATAATGTCAATTTATCTTGTTTGATGACAAAATGTAGCCTGTGTTTGTTTATTTTATATAATATAGATATTAATTTGATATTCTATTTCTTCTCAAGAAGCTTGAATCTCAACCTTAATACTTGTCTTTCTTCATCATAATCATGACTGATGATTTTGAAAGTTCCTATTTCTGAAGTATTGGATACATGTAGTCCGATACAGGCACAGGCGTCGTAATCTCCGATACGTATAATACGAAGGGTTTCACTGGCATCAGCGGGAAGTTTGCTCAGGTCTACGATGTCTTTTGCTTCTTCATGAGTCATGAATTCTACAGTAACGGGCAGATTTTGGTCGATAGCTGCATTTACTTTATCTTCGATCATTTGTATTTCCGCCTCCGTGGGACATACAGAAAGAATATAGTCGCATTTACTCTTTTTCCTTTCTATATGGGCATTTCTTGAGCGGAGGCAACCAAAGGTTTTTACCATAGTGGCATTTAATAAATGCTCTGCTGTATGCATAGGCGCGATTGACACATCCTGAAATTTGGGGGCTGCTTGATTTATTTCCATAATAGACAAATTTTTATTGCTTTTAGACATAAGAACAAAAGAACATATTTTTTCTTATGCGTTATTTTTATGTTTATATTCTCTGAATTTTCTTTTTATTTCGATACGTTCACCACCAAAGTTTATTAATAAGCCGTGGTCTGTATTGGTAGCGGTTAAGTAATTTACTAATTGGGTTTCGTGTATAGGAAGAAGATGCTGTACCGCTTTAAGTTCAATGATTATTTCTCCTTCTACGATTATGTCTGCTCTGAATTCTCCTACAATTTCATTTTTGTAATATACATTTATAGGAGTTTCTGTATCTGCATGAATACCCTTTTCTTTTAATTCTATCATCAATGCTTTCTGATAAACATTTTCAAGAAAACCTGCTGCAAGGTGTGTTCTTACATTATAAGCACACTGGATAATAGCTTTTATCAAACTTTCTATTTCCATGTTTCTTTTTTGTTCTTATGTTCTTTTGTCTAAAAAATAAGATAATGTGTCTCATCTGTATGCATGGGAGGATATTCCTGTTTGTTGTGGTCGTTGAGTTGAATTTCTGATTCCATTATTTAATTAGTTATTTCAAGTTTATTATAAGTTATTATTTTTGTATTTTAGTTTGGGAGAGATCCCCAAAAGCAAACCTACTTTTCATTTCCCGAATAATTTACTCGTATAATCAAGGGAACGGCTAATGTCGAAGTACATTTGATTGCCTTCATAATGCTGGCATTTATCAAACTCTATCAGATCGCATTTATTGACTAGCGATTGACTTTTCATGTTTTCCATTCTGAATAACATGTTCAGTAGCTGGTATTCATCATTAACGCAGATAACCTTGAATGCTGTCTCTTCACTTGTGCCGTCTCCTGTAAGGGAAATCATAGTAAGAAGGGCTGCGTATCGCTTCGAATAATGCTTTATTTCCTGGATATCTTTTTCAAGTAAACCTGCTAATCCGTACATGTTGTATAATAATTGAAGAGATACAGGATTCTTTTTCAGCAGTTCTTTACCGGTATTATAAGCGTCTTCATATTTTTGCTCTTTAATCAGTTTCCGGAGATCCTGAAAGTTATCCATACTTCCTTTATAGGCAGGAGTAAAGGAGTATCCGTAATATATCATGGCATAATCCTGGCGGGTGAGTAGGCTATCATTTTCCTCAAAACGTTGCATGAGTTTCTGAAATTCCGTACTATGGTCGGTTACATATTCCTTGATGGCAGAATAATCTACGTTCAATATCTCTTGTGCGGAACAGTACATCTGAAGACTAAGTATACTTATAAAGAAGAGAGTTATGAGTTTTTTCATGGCAGTATTTTTTAGGATATTATGATTTACAAAAATACCATTCTTTTTCAGGATTCCAAATGTATAGGCATAAAAAAAGGAGCAACGCCTTGCTCCAACCTTTGTTAACCTTAAATCTAATACTATGAAAAACACAGTGCAAAGATACGGACTTCTGTGAAATCTGCAAATAATCCAAAGAAAAATCCATGTTATATAACATAGATTAAGAAAATTACTTCTTCACTTAACGGATATTCGGTATTTAATCGTTCATATAAAGAGTTTTTTTATCTTTGCATGCAATTTGAATTACTAATCTTTATTATAAGTATATGGAAAAGAAAAAATTGGGTCAATGGATGTTATTGGCTGTTGTTTGTTTGAGTTTCTCGGTAGGAGAGATCTATGCACAGAAACATGAGTTCGCTGACTTTAAACGTTATGCGAAAGAGAATGCAACACTTGCGCAACCTGTGAAGAAAGAAAAAAGAGTTGTTTTTATGGGCAATTCCATTACGGAAGGATGGGTGAGGACGCATCCTGACTTTTTCAAAACGAATGGATATATTGGCCGTGGTATCAGCGGACAGACTTCCTATCAGTTTTTACTTCGTTTTCGGGAAGATGTGATAAATCTTGCTCCGGCATTGGTTGTCATTAATGCGGGAACAAATGACGTGGCTGAAAATACAGGTCCGTATAATGAAGATTATACATTCGGAAATATTGCATCTATGGCAGAGTTAGCGAAAGCAAATAAAATAAAGGTGATTCTGACTTCAGTGCTGCCGGCTGCTGAATTTCCATGGAGACGGGAGATCAAGGATGCTCCTCAAAAGATTCAGTCACTGAATGCCCGTATAGAAGCTTATGCCAAGGCTAACAAAATTCCGTTTGTGAACTATTATCAGCCGATGGTAGTTGGCGAGAACAAGGCTTTGAATCCTCAATATACAAAAGATGGAGTACATCCGACAGGTGAGGGATATGAAGTCATGGAAACATTGATCAAACAAGCTATTGAAAAGGCACTTTAGTGAATGAATTAGTCAATAGAATATATAAAAAATGCCTCTTGAAAAGAAATCAAGAGGCATTTTTTCTTGCTCTTAGGTTGTGGAAAAGACTAGAAAAGTGTCATAATCTCATTCCAACTATTTACTCGTTTATAATCTGTTATAAAAATATTATGCGGTTGGGTGAAAATATATTTTTCACCATCAAAAATTCTGAGATTTTTGGGATGATCGTCAATCATTATATCTCCTTTGATACTGTCTTTGCGTCCGCAAAATATCATTTGCTCCCATGTGATGAAAGGGAAATGTTTGTTGAGCCATTCTTGTTTTTCTGTTAGACTTTGCGGATATTCGGTGGCTGAAGACTATACTATAGCTTCTTTGGGGGGATATCGATTATTTGGTTACTGAAGATTCCAAAGTAGAGTCTATTATGGAACATTGGCCAAGGCATTCGTATATTATTTTATAGAATTGAAAAAGCTTAGATAACGTATGGACATAAAAAAAGGAGCAACGCCTTGCTCCAACCTTTGTTAACCTTAAATCTAATACTATGAAAAACACAGTGCAAAGATACGGACTTCTGTGATATTAGCAAATTATTCATCCTTAATAGGTGTTTTTATAACACTAATTAGCAAAAGTGCGGGTTTGTTATAGATTTATTGATATTTATGAGCCGTTTATCCCCATTTTTCTTTCATCAAATCTTCCAGTTTTAATAATTCGTTCCGATATTGGGCGGCTTCGATAAATTCCAGCTTTTTGGCAGCTTCCTGCATTAATTTACGGGTACGTTCTATGCTCTTCTCCATTTGTGCTTTACTCATGTATTGTACAACAGGGTCGGCTGCAATATTAGGAGAGGAAGGTTCCACGTAAGCATGTTTTTCCTTCAACATTTCATCGGCTTCCGAGCCGGCATTGCCAAATACAGACAAGTTTCTGGCCTTCTTGATCTGCTGTGGAGTGATACCGTTTGCTTCATTGTAAGCCAGCTGTTTCTCACGTCGACGATTTGTTTCATCGATCGTAAGCCGCATGCTGTCCGTTATTTTATCAGCATACATAATCACTTTTCCGTTTACGTTACGGGCGGCACGTCCTGCTGTCTGGGTCAATGACCGATGGGACCGGAGGAATCCTTCCTTATCGGCATCAAGGATAGCGACAAGAGATACTTCCGGCAAGTCAAGTCCTTCACGGAGCAGATTGACGCCAATAAGTACATCGTAAACACCTTGTCGCAGGTCATCCATGATCTTCACACGTTCTAACGTATCTACATCGCTGTGAATATAGTTGCATCTTACATTATTATTGAGAAGATATTCGGTCAACTCTTCCGCCATACGTTTAGTAAGTGTTGTGACAAGTACCCGTTCTTCTTTTTCGATGCGGAGCTGAATCTCTTCCATCAGGTCGTCAATCTGGTTGAGGCTCGGTCGCACTTCGATGACAGGATCAAGCAGGCCGGTAGGACGGATAACCTGTTCTACAACGATTCCTTCCGATTGTATCAGTTCATATTCCGCCGGTGTGGCACTGACATAAATCACTTGCTTTGTCATCTCTTCAAACTCTTCAAACTTCAGAGGACGATTGTCCATGGCAGCAGGCAATCGGAAGCCGTATTCTACCAGATTGATTTTACGGGCACGGTCGCCTCCGTACATTGCGCGGACCTGCGGTATGCTTACATGGCTTTCGTCAATAACCAGTAAAAAGTCGTCCGGGAAGAAGTCGAGAAGACAATAAGGACGTGTGCCGGCAGCACGGCCATCGAAATAACGGGAATAGTTCTCGATACCGGAACAATGTCCTAATTCCCGGATCATTTCCATGTCGTAGGTCACCCGTTCGTACAGTCGTTTGGCTTCATATTCTTTACCGATAGATTCGAAGAATGCTACTTGCTTGGTTAAATCATCTTCTATCTCATGAATAGCGCGAAGAGTAGCCTCTTTGGTGGTCATGAATAGGTTGGCGGGATAAATCTTATAAGCTTCGAAAGGGGCGGTAGTCATGCCGGTAATCGGGTCCACTTCTTCTATGCCATCAATTTCATCCCCCCAGAAAGTGACGCGAAGCAAGGTGTCCGAATAAGCGAGATAAATATCTACCGTATCTCCTTTTACGCGGAAGTTGCCTCGATTCAGTTCAATATCGTTACGGACATACAGGCTATCTACAAGACGACGCAGGAAAACATTGCGGTCGAGCATCCGGCCCCGTTCAATTTCAATTACATTTTTATAGAAATCCGACGGGTTTCCCATACCATAGATACAGGAAACAGAGGATACGACTACTACATCTTTCCGACCGGATAACAGAGAAGAGGTAGCAGCAAGACGCAGTTTGTCAATCTCGTCATTAATGGCAAGATCCTTTTCTATATAAGTGTCTGAATTCGGCAGATAGGCTTCCGGCTGGTAATAGTCATAATATGAAACGTAGTATTCTACGGCGTTATTAGGGAAGAATCCCTTGAACTCACTGTATAGCTGCGCTGCCAGTGTTTTATTATGGCTCAATATCAACGTAGGTTTGTTGATGTTGGCGATCACATTGGCGATGGTGAATGTTTTTCCCGACCCGGTAACTCCCAATAATGTCTGTGCAGGAACTCCCTGAAGTACCCCTTCAGTGAGCTGAGCGATGGCTTCCGGTTGGTCCCCGGTAGGTTTGTAAGCTGATGTTAGTTCAAAATTCATAGTTAAATCCTAAAAAGTGGAGCAATATTCGGCAAAATAATTGAGATTACAAATCATTTTTCCAAATAAATCCTTTACTTTGCAACATATTAATATCATGAAACAGATTCATACAACTAATAATACCAAGAGAACATGATTTGGAATGAGACCATTGAGTGTATGGACCGCGAAAGTCTTCGCAAGATTCAAAGCATACGACTCAAGAAAATTGTGGATTACGTTTATCACAACACGCCTTTCTATCGGAAGAAAATGCAGGAAATGGGTATAACCCCGGATGATATCAATTCGATTGACGATATCGTGAAACTGCCGTTTACTACGAAACATGATTTAAGAGATAATTATCCTTTTGGACTTTGTGCTGTACCGATGAGCCAGATTGTGCGCATTCACGCTTCTTCCGGTACTACCGGAAAGCCGACAGTAGTGGGATACACCCGCAAAGACCTGTCATCATGGGCGGAATGTATATCACGTGCTTTTACTGCTTATGGAGCAGGCCGTTCAGATATATTTCAGGTTTCTTATGGATATGGACTTTTTACCGGTGGGTTAGGAGCACATGCCGGAGCTGAGAATATTGGAGCGTCTGTGATTCCGATGTCCAGTGGTAATACAGAGAAACAGATCACATTAATGCATGATTTTGGATCAACTGTTCTTTGCTGTACTCCTTCGTATGCGCTTTATCTGGCGGATGCCATTAAAGATTCCGGTTATCCGCGTGAAGAGTTCCAGCTGAAAGTGGGAGCTTTCGGTGCAGAGCCCTGGACAGAGAATATGCGTCATGAAATCGAAGATAAGCTCGGTATCAAAGCATATGATATCTACGGATTGAGTGAAATAGCCGGGCCGGGTGTCGGTTATGAGTGTGAATGCCAGCATGGCACGCACTTGAATGAAGATCATTATTTCCCGGAAATTATAGATCCGAATACATTGTTGCCGATAGAACCCGGGCAGACGGGTGAACTGGTGTTTACTCATCTGACAAAGGAAGGAATGCCATTGCTCCGTTACCGTACGCGTGATTTGACAGCGTTGCATTATGATAAATGTTCCTGCGGGCGTACATTGGTTCGTATGGATCGTATTTTGGGACGTAGTGACGATATGCTGATTATCCGTGGTGTGAATGTATTCCCGACTCAGATAGAGTCTGTTATACTTGAGATGGAAGAGTTCGAACCACATTATTTGTTAATAGTGGACCGTGAAAACAATACCGATACCATGGAACTTCAGGTAGAAGTGCGTCCGAATTTCTATTCGGATGAGATAAACCGCATGCTGGCGTTGAAGAAGAAGCTGGCAGGTCGTCTGCAAAGTGTGCTTGGTCTGGGAGTGAATGTAAAGCTGGTAGAGCCGCGTAGCATTGAACGTAGCGTGGGCAAAGCAAAACGAGTGATTGACAACAGAAAAATTTGAAATAGATATTAAGTAATAGGTATTAAGTATTATCGTAGCTGTAAATGGAATCCGCATGGCTGATATTTAATACATATTACCTAATACCTGTATTTAAAACTTAAAACTTTACGATAATGGTAGCAAAACAACTCTCTATCTTTTTGGAAAACAAGTCCGGCCGTTTGACGGAAGTGACTGAAGTGCTGGCAAAAGAGAATATCAATCTTTCTGCCTTGTGCATCGCCGAAAATGCTGATTTTGGCATTTTGCGTGGAATTGTATCCGATCCGGATAAAGCATATAAAGCATTGAAAGATAATCATTTTGCTGTGAATATAACAGATGTAGTTGGTATTAGCTGTCCGAATGTGCCGGGAGCTTTGGCAAAAGTGCTGGGATTCTTGTCGGCAGAGGGCGTCTTTATCGAATACATGTATTCATTTGCCAATAATAATGTGGCAAATGTTGTGATTCGTCCCAGCAATATGGATAAGTGTATTGAAGTACTGAAAGAAAAGAAAGTCGATCTGTTGGCTGCGAGCGAATTGTATAAGCTGTAACCGGGTGACTGACAATACAAGCGGACGGTGAACGAGGAACAGTAGGGCTGATGTATGAGCATGGCACTACTTGTTTGTCGTTCACCGTTTATTATTGACTGTTGGCAGCTTCCCGTTCGACGTCATTTTTTCTCTTTTCGTCGATGTTTAACGCCTTTTATGTATTAAAAAACATAGATTAATTGGTTAATTCCCCGCGAATAAGTAACTTTGCGCAATATTTTTTAAAAGGATGAAGAAAAATATCATTATAACTTTGCTCGCAGCAGCCTCTCTGACATCGTGTGGAGAGTACAACAAATTGCTGAAAAGTACCGATTGCGAATACAAGTACGAGGCCGCCAAAAACTATTTTGCAAAAGGGCAGTATAACCGCTCAGCTACCTTGCTGAACGAATTGATTACAATCCTTAAAGGAACCGATAAGGCGGAGGAGTCTCTGTATATGTTGGGTATGAGTTACTATAATCAGAAAGATTATCAGACAGCTGCCCAGACATTTATCACCTATTTCAACACTTATCCTCGTGGGACTTTCACTGAACTGGCACGTTTCCATGCAGGTAAATCCCTGTTCCTGGATACTCCGGAACCACGTTTGGATCAATCAAGCACTTATCAGGCTATCCAGCAACTGCAGATGTTCATGGAGTATTTCCCGAACAGTACCAAGAAGCAGGAAGCGCAAGATATGATTTTTGCTTTGCAGGATAAACTGGTGTTGAAAGAACTCTATTCAGCGAAGTTGTATTATAATCTGGGCAACTATCTGGGAAATAACTATGAGTCATGTGTAATTACAGCCCAGAATGCACTCAAAGATTATCCCTATACAGATTATCGCGAAGAACTTTCTATCTTGATTCTGCGTGCCAGACATGAAATGGCCATTTATAGTGTAGAAGATAAGAAGATGGATCGTTACCGTGAAACGGTAGATGAATATTATGCTTTTAAGAATGAATTTCCAGAAAGCAAATACCTGAAAGAGGCCGAAAAAATATTCAATGAATCACAGAAAGTAATTAAAGACTAAATTAAAATAGATTTATGGACTACAAAAAAACGAATGCTCCTGCTACGACAGTAACCCGTGATATGATGGAACTCTGTGCTGACACAGGGAATGTTTATGAAACTGTTGCCATTATTGGTAAGCGTGCTAATCAGATTAGTGTGGAAATTAAAAACGATCTTTCTAAGAAATTAGCAGAGTTTGCTTCTTACAATGATAATCTGGAAGAAGTATTCGAAAATAGAGAGCAGATTGAAATTTCTCGTTATTATGAGAAACTTCCGAAACCTGACTTGATTGCTACACAGGAATACATCGAAGGGAAAATTTATTATAGAAATCCGGCTAAGGAGAAAGAAAAACTTCAGTAATTTATTTTCTAACGAAAGAATTGATAGTCAAGTAGTAAGCGGGAAGTATTTTCCTATTCCTTATTGCTTGGCTATTATTGTTTAACTTAACTACTATAGAATATTTATGATTCAACGGATTCAAAGTTTGTACTTATTGATTGTTACAGCGTTGCTGATCGCAGCAATGTGTTTGCCAATGGGATATTTTATCGACACTACGGGAGAACATCCTTTTAAAGCTCTGGGAATAGATGTGAATGGAACTTTCCAGTCTACTTGGGGGATATTTGGTATTCTGATGCTGAGTGCCCTGGTAGCTTTTGCGACTATTTTTCTGTATAAGAACCGCATGTTACAGATTCGCATGTCGATCTTCAATAGTTTGTTGCTGGTAGGTTATTATATTGCCTTTATTGCTTTCTATTTTGCATTGAAGAGCGACGCTAATTTGTTCCGTATTGGTTGGGCACTTTGTTTGCCACTGGTATCCATTGTTCTGAACGTGCTGGCTATTCGTGCTATCGGACGTGATGAAGTGATGGTGAAGGCTGCAGACAGACTTCGGTAAGAGTATGAAGGAAGCTCCCGGCATAGGGAGTGGCTTTATAGAAATAAAAAAACAGGCGCGAACTTCGCGCCTGTTTTTTTATTTCTACTATCTTTTACTTTTTCAGATCGAATAGATAAGTGAATTTCACCGTGATTGTGCCATGAGCTGCACGAGAGAAATAGTCTTTTTTCGTTGTACTGTAAAAGTCGGACAATGCAAAATAATAACGTCCTTCGAGCAGGAAGCTGCCGGCTTTCTTGGTTCTGAATTCTATTCCACCACCACCGGCTATACCGTAATCGAATTTGTTTTGGATTTTATCACCGTAAACAGCTTTTTGCGTGTCTGTCAGTTTATTCATATCTATATTCTCCATACTTTCAGATTCGCTGATCAAGAGTCCGATCTGCGGACCGGCGTTGACAAAGAATTGCAATCCTCTTTCTTTTCCGAATGCCAGATGCGCCAGGAAAGGGATATCGATATAAGTCATTTTCCGTGTGTATGAGCGGGTAGGATCTTCCACTGTCTGTCCGTTTGCATCCATAATTTCGAATAGCTCATCCCAGCCACGTTGTGAGATGTTTAACTCCACTTGCGCGCCACAGATCATCGCAAAATATTTTTCGGAAATATAACGTGCTGTCAACCCTCCGGTGATACCCATTAATGAGTTTTGCTTGATTTTAGGAGTAAATGAAGCACTGTTTAAGTTGACACCCCCATTAAACCCGACAGAAAAATTCTGGCGTGGTTCGCCAATCTGTGCGGTGGCCGGAAGTGCAAGTCCCATTATCAGGGAAGCAGCGATCAGAACAGATTTTATCTTTATCATTTTTTGTATTATTCGAAGTCAAGTTTTACTAATTCAAAATTCTTCGTGAAATGGATGAAGAATACTTTCTTGTTGATGAATCCTCCCCAGTTGTTGACGCGTTCAAATTTGAATCCTGTCTGTATGGGAGTCAGATTCATTTTTGGCAAGTTGTTTTCCAGCTCCGAGCCATAGCGTGACAATCCTTTCAGAAAGAAGAAACCTGTATCAAAACCGAGCATTCCGTAGCTGGGATATTTGCTGACTAAATCTTTACTATACCATTTGTGGTAATTGTTGATGAACTGTATAGCAGCCGGAAACAATGTATTGGTGTAGAATGATGAATAGAAATAGGTATCCAGTTCAAAGAAACTTTCCAGATGATCCCGGGTGTACGTTTGCCATTCAGGATAACCGAACAGGCGGATATTCTGCTCCGGAGTGTCTCTGACCAATAGAATCAGCTGAGGAAGAATCTTGATCAGCATAACATTATTGCCTGAAGCCGGGATGAAAACATTTTCCTTGTCAGTGCGAAGAGCTTCCTTCAGCATATCTTTGGTAGCGTTTTCATTGACGGTTTTCATCGATATTCCCTTGTTTTTCAGCTCTTGTTTCATGCCACTTATAAACTCAGCCTTTTCTTTGTCTGCGCTGGTTGGCTCAATGAAAATGACGTTTGCATTCGGAAATTGGCGGGTAAAGTGTTCGTATACTTCTGAATACAAATAGGATTGTGGAGTATTAATCTGATAGATGGCGGGATTATTAAACACCTCTTCACCTTTCGAAGAGAAAGGGATGACTAACCGTATATCATTCTTTTTTGCAAAAGTAGATAAAGGTTTGATTTGCTGCTGGTGCATCGGGCCGAAAATGACATTCATACTCTTCATCTCATTCTTAGCCAGAATAGAATTTAATGTAGAAACATCTTTCCCACAGTCATATACATATAAATCAATGGAAGTGCCTGTACGTTTCAGGCTGTCTACTGCCATCAGGAAACCTTCATAATATTCCACCATCCGTTTGTCTTCCTGGAAAGGCAATAGCAAAGCGGCTTTGATAGTGGAAATTTCCTGAGGAGTTTCTTTACTCTTGCGGAAAAGTTCGTTGTTGCTGGGTGGAATAGCGTACGGGTCCTCTTTGGGAGTTGTCGGCTGCATCGTTATTGCGCCAGGATAGGGGATGCAAAGATATTGTCCTTTTTTCATTCCGTTTTTCAGTTCGGGATTGGCGGCAAGCAGTTCTTGCTCGCTGATTCCGTATTCGCGGCTTACGCTGAATACAGTTTCTTTGCGTTTCACCTTATGCATATCTTTGCATCTGGATTGTACAGGACCTTGGATAGCAGGTTTATCAACCGGTGTTTGTGCCGTTGCTGTTTCCGGTTCTTGCTCCAATGGGATGAGAATCACCTGACCGATACGGAAGTTTTCAGCGCTTAATCCCGGATTTGCTTCACAAATGGCTTTCGCAGATACATTATAGATTGTAGTCAGTTTATATAAAGTTTCTCCGGATTGAATCGTATGAAATGTTTCTCCTTTCTGGCTTTCTTTTCCTTTAGGGATTTTTATGGCCTGTCCGGCATAAATTTTCTCATCACATCCGGGATTCAAACGTATGATGTCGTTTGTTGTGACATTATACATCTTGGCGATTGAGTATAAACTCTGTCCTTTTTCGATGGTATGCAAGAAGTAAGATTGGTTCTCTTGTGCATAACTAATAGCGTATGAGGCGCTTATAAAAAACAAACATAAGAATATTCGGCTTATCGGTTTCATCAATTTATAACTATTGGTTCTTGAAATCAAGGAACAAAGGTACGAATAATGCCCTATATCTTCATAAGATTTGAGTTAAGAAAATAATATTGTGCTTTTTTAGGAGCATATTTCGGGCGGAAACATTAATTTTGTACCATTTATGAAGGATATGAATATGCAAGAAACAGAATATATTAATGTGTATGGTGCTCGTGTGCACAACTTGAAAGATATTGATGCTGAAATTCCCCGTAACAGTTTGACAGTGATTACCGGATTGAGTGGTAGTGGTAAATCTTCTTTGGCTTTCGATACGATATTTGCCGAGGGACAACGCCGTTATATCGAGACTTTTTCAGCCTATGCCCGCAACTTCCTGGGGAATCTGGAACGTCCGGATGTCGATAAAATAACCGGTTTGAGTCCGGTTATTTCCATTGAACAAAAGACGACGAATAAAAATCCCCGTTCCACTGTAGGAACAACAACGGAGATATACGATTATCTTCGTCTGCTTTATGCCCGTGCAGGTATTGCCTATTCGTACTTGTCGGGTGAGGAGATGGTGAAATATACGGAGGAACAGATTCTGGATCTGATTCTGAAAGATTATAAAGGAAAGAAGATATACTTGCTCGCACCATTGGTCCGTTCGCGTAAAGGACATTACAAAGAACTTTTCGAACAGGTACGCAAGAAAGGATATCTCTATGTACGGGTAGATGGCGAACTGCGTGAAGTGACACATGGTATGAAGCTCGACCGTTACAAAAATCATGATATTGAGGTTGTAATAGATAAGCTGATTGTAGCTGATAAAGATGATAAACGACTGAAACAGAGCGTGGCAACTGCGATGCGTCAAGGTGATGGTTTATTGATGATTCTCGATGCACAAACAGAAAATATCCGCCATTACAGCAAGCGCCTGATGTGTCCGGTCACAGGATTGTCTTATCGGGAACCGGCTCCTCACAACTTCTCGTTCAACTCTCCGCAGGGAGCATGTCCGAAGTGTAAAGGATTGGGAGCCGTTAATCAGATCGATGTCGATAAGGTGATTCCCGACCGTGAACTTTCCATCTATGAAGGAGCCATAGCGCCTTTGGGAAAATACAAGAATGCGATGATTTTCTGGCAGATTGGTGCTTTGCTGGAGAAGTATGAGGCTACTTTAAAAACTCCGATGAAGGAATTGTCAGACGATGCGGTTGAAGAAATCCTGTATGGTTCTGACGATCGGATTAAGATCAAAAGTTCGTTGATAGGGACTTCTTCCGATTACTTTGTGACCTACGAGGGAGTCGTAAAATATATCCAGATGCTTCAGGAAAAAGATGCATCTGCTACAGCGCAGAAGTGGGCGGAACAGTTTGCACGGACCACTGTTTGTCCGGAATGTAAAGGTGCCCGGTTGAATAAAGAAGCATTACACTTCCGTATTCACGACAAGAACATCAATGAGCTGGCAAATATGGACATTAATGAGCTATATGACTGGCTGATGAATGTGGACCAGTTCCTGTCTGACAAACAGAAGAAAATCGCTGCCGAGATTCTGAAAGAGATTCGTACGCGTTTGAGATTCCTGCTGGATGTAGGGCTGGATTATCTGGCGCTGAATCGTAGTTCAGTCAGTCTGTCCGGTGGTGAAAGCCAGCGTATTCGTCTCGCTACACAGATTGGTTCCCAATTGGTGAATGTACTTTATATTCTGGATGAACCCAGTATCGGATTGCACCAGCGTGACAATCTGCGACTGATCCGTTCGTTGAAGGAGCTCCGTGATATGGGGAACTCTGTTATAGTAGTTGAACATGATAAAGATATGATGCTGGCTGCCGACTATGTGATTGATATGGGACCGAAAGCGGGACGTCTGGGCGGAGAAGTCGTTTTCTCCGGAACTCCGTCGGAAATGCTTAAAACCGAAACGATGACTTCGCAATATCTGAACGGAAAGATGAAAATAGAAATTCCGGTCAAGCGGAGAAAAGGGAATGGGAAGTCTATCTGGCTGAAAGGAGCGAAAGGAAATAATCTGAAGAATGTAGATGTTGAATTTCCGTTAGGTAAGTTGATTTGTGTGACAGGAGTATCCGGAAGCGGTAAGTCGACTTTGATTAATGAGACTTTGCAGCCGATTCTTTCACAGAAATTCTATCGTTCCTTGCAGGACCCCTTGGAATACGAGTCTATTGAAGGACTGGAAAATATAGATAAGGTAGTCGATGTGGATCAGTCTCCGATAGGACGTACTCCTCGCTCCAATCCGGCTACCTATACGGGTGTATTTTCAGATATCCGTAATTTGTTTGTAAGTCTTCCGGAAGCCAAGATCCGCGGTTATAAACCCGGTCGTTTCTCTTTCAATGTATCGGGCGGTCGTTGTGAAGCCTGTACGGGTAACGGATACAAGACGATTGAAATGAACTTCTTGCCGGATGTGTATGTACCTTGTGAAGTTTGCCATGGCAAACGCTATAATCGTGAAACGCTGGAAGTACGTTTCAAAGGAAAGTCCATTGCTGATGTGCTTGATATGACTATCAACCGTGCTGTCGAATTTTTTGAGAATGTTCCGCAGATTCTGAATAAGATAAAAGTCTTGCAGGATGTCGGTTTGGGCTATATTAAATTAGGACAGTCATCTACCACCCTTTCCGGTGGAGAGAGCCAGCGTGTGAAACTAGCGACAGAATTGTCCAAACGAGATACCGGTAAAACACTTTACATTCTTGACGAACCGACTACCGGCCTCCATTTCGAAGATATCCGTGTGTTGATGGGGGTACTTAATAAATTGGTGGATAAGGGCAATACCGTTATTGTAATCGAACATAACTTGGACGTTATCAAGATGGCGGATTATATCATAGACATGGGGCCTGAAGGTGGTAAGGGCGGGGGAGTACTCCTTAGCTACGGAACACCGGAAGAGGTTGCGAAGAGCCAGAAAGGTTATACTCCGAAGTTTCTTCGCGAGGAGTTAGGACTTTGATATTGAAGTATGAGTGCCGGCTTATGGGCTTTTGTCCGATAAGTCGGCATTTATCATATTCTTTAGTATATATTGCATACAAGATTAATAAAAGAAACAACAAAATGAAGATCAATAAGACGAATGCGGCGCGTTTGCTGGATAAAGCTAAAATAGCTTATGAATTGATTCCTTATGAGGTGGACGAAAATGATCTGAGTGCTATTCATGTAGCAGCCAATTTAGGCGAAAATATAGAGCAGGTATTTAAGACACTTGTTCTTCACGGTGACAAAAGCGGCTATTTTGTTTGCGTCATCCCGGGTGAACACGAAGTTGATTTGAAACTGGCGGCAAAGGCTTCCGGCAATAAAAAGTGCGATCTCATACCCGTGAAGGAACTTCTTCCGCTGACGGGATATATCCGGGGAGGTTGTTCGCCCATTGGAATGAAGAAGCATTTTCCTACTTATATTCATGACACTTGCCTGCATTTTCCGTATATTTATGTAAGTGCCGGTGTACGGGGGCTTCAGATAAAGCTTGCACCGGATGATTTAATCCGTGAATCGAGGGCAGAAATTTGCCGTTTATTTGAGGAATAAATCCAAAAAAGTATATATTTGCAGAATATATGTCATTAGAAAAATTATCAATCATTAATTAATAAATTTATATCTATGTTTGACAAACACCCTAAAGGACTGATAGCAGCCGCTTTAGCCAATCTAGGTGAACGCTTCGGCTTCTATACAATGATGGCAATCCTCGTGCTTTTCCTGCAAGCTAAGTTTGGAATGAATGGAAAAGAAGCAGGATTTATTTATTCAACTTTTTATTTCTCCATTTACATTCTTGCTTTGGTCGGAGGTATTATTGCCGATAAGACACGAAACTACAAAGGAACTATTTTCACGGGAATCGTGCTGATGGCAGTGGGGTACCTGTTGCTGGCTATTCCATCTAAGACTCCGGTAGACAATCAGACCTTTTATCTGGTGATCACCTGTGCCAGTTTGTTTGTGATTGCATTTGGTAACGGATTATTTAAAGGAAATCTGCAGGCTCTGGTAGGGCAGATGTATGATAATCCCCAATATGCAAGTATGCGTGATTCCGGTTTCTCCTTATTCTATATGTTCATTAATATCGGTGCCATTTTTGCTCCGTTTGCAGCGGTAGGTGTACGTAACTGGTGGTTATCTACTTTCGGTTACAATTATGATGCCGATCTTCCTGCATTATGTCATGGTCATTTGGCTGGTACGCTGTCACCCGAAGCTACCGAAACATATCATACATTGGTAGAGAAAGCCTCCAGTGTTCCGGTACAGGATTATACAGCATTTTCATCTGATTATTTGAATGTCTTTACCACAGGTTTCCATTATGCGTTTGGAGTGGCTATCATCGCGATGGTCATTTCTTTGACGATCTATTTGCTGAATAAGAGAAACTTCCCGGATCCCAGCAAGAAGGCAGCTGCTTCTTCCTCCTCTTCGTCTGCTACTGTAGAAATGAGTATTCAGGAAGTAAAACAACGTATGTACGCTCTCTTTGCAGTATTCGGAGTCGTTATCTTCTTCTGGTTCTCTTTCCACCAGAACGGTTTGACATTGACTTACTTTGCAAAAGAATACACTGACCTCAATTTGTTTGGCATGCCTATTTCTGCAGAGTTGTTCCAATCACTGAATCCATTCTTCGTTGTCTTCCTGACTCCTGTGATCATGGCAATCTTTGCCAGTCAGCGCAGACGTGGAAAAGAACCTTCTACTCCTAAAAAGATTGCGATTGGTATGGGTATTGCGGCATTAGCCTTTATCGTAATGGCTGTCGGCTCTTATTTTGCCAATCTACCTTTGCACAAGGATATTATTGCTGTAGGTACTTCACCGGTGAAAGTGACTCCGTTCCTGTTGATGCTGACTTATCTGATTCTGACGGTAGCTGAGTTGTACATTTCCCCGTTGGGAATTTCGTTTGTGTCTAAAGTGGCTCCTCCGAAATACCAGGGTATCATGCAGGGAGGATGGCTAGGTGCAACTGCGCTTGGTAATCAGCTGCTGGTGATCGGTGCTATCCTATACGAATCAATTCCTATCTGGATGACATGGACTGTATTTGTTGTAGCTTGTACTATTTCAATGTTTACAATGATTTTCATGCTGAAATGGCTGGAACGCGTAGCGAAATAAGCTTGCGTCAGTAATACATAAAACGAATGCCCCGGAACGGATATTGTCATTCAATCCATGTTCCGGGGCATTTTGTATATAGCTTTATTTTTCAGATATCCAGTCCCATGATATAGTCATTCATGTAATATCCGTTGCCAATCGGAAAATCTCCTTCCCGCAACTTTCTCATTCCCATCCGTTCATAAAACAGTAAAGCTTTATTGTCACGGTTCACATTCAGCTCCATTAAGCAAGGTTCCGGATGTACTTCCTTTATATATTTGATAGCTTCTCTGAATAAAAAGCTGCCGCAGTGCGCGCCTTGAAAATAGGGGAGAACATAAATTTTCTGAAGATGGAATACATTTTCTTCCTGTTGTTGTACAGAGACGTAGCCGCAGGGCTCGCACTCTTCATACGCGATAAAATAAACATGGCCTTCTTCTTCCATTTGTTTCCGGATATTTTCGGGAGAGTACATCCAGTCCATCATATAATCCAGTTGTTCGGGAGATAAGATCTCTTTATAAGTAGCGGGAAATACTTCACCCGCCATTTGGTTGATCAGTCCGCAATCATCTGTGGTTGCTTTTCGAATAGTAAACATATGTATTTTCTTTTTTGTGGTTTTTTTGAGTTGCAAATATAGCGATTATTTCTTTTTATAATAAGGTGGTAACTTCTTAATGGTTTAATTATTATTAAATTATAGTACTTTGCAATGCAAGGTACTAAAGTAATGCATATATTTGTTCTGTCAAAAAGAAAAAGAACAATGAATGTAGACAATGTAAAATCTCAGATGAGAAAAGGCATGTTAGAGTATTGTATCATGCTTTTACTTCACAAAGAGCCGGCCTATGCTTCTGACATTATTCAGAAGTTGAAAGAGGCGCAGCTGATTGTGGTGGAGGGTACCTTATATCCATTGCTGACACGTTTGAAGAATGACGATTTGTTGAGTTATGAATGGGTAGAATCCACGCAAGGTCCACCTCGTAAGTACTATAAGCTTACAGAAAAAGGAGAAGCCTTTTTAGGCGAGCTAGAGCTGTCCTGGAAGGAGCTGAATGAAACAGTGAATCATATTGCTAGTAGATAATTCGATAAAGAAGAAATAATAATGAAAAAAACATTGACTGTAAATTTAGGAGGAACTGTCTATCATATAGATGATGATGCCTACCGTCTGTTGGACAACTATCTGGCCAACCTGAAACATTATTTTCGCAAACAGGAGGGAGCGGAAGAGATTGTGAATGATATCGAGATTCGTATTGCCGAGTTGTTTGCCGAGAAAGTGTCTGCAGGGAAGCAAGTCATTACCCTTGCCGATGTAGAGGAAATCATAGCCCGGGTAGGCAAGCCGGAGGACTTTGGTGTATCTGACGACGAATCTGAACCTCGTAAAAAGGAGCAGGCTGCTTCTGCCGGTCAGGGATATACACGGACTGCCACTACCCGTCGCTTGTTCCGTGATCCGGATAATAAACTGCTGGGAGGTGTGGCTTCGGGGCTGGCCGCTTATTTTGACTGGGATATAACGCTGGTACGCATCTTGATGATTGTCCTGTTGTTCGTTCCTTATTGTCCGATGATTATTCTTTATATTATAGGATGGATTATCATTCCCGAAGCACGTACGGCAGCCGAAAAACTGAGCATGCGTGGGGAAGCGGTGACCATTGAGAATATAGGTAAAACGGTGACAGACGGTTTTGAACGGGTTGCCGACGGAGTGAATAACTTTGTGAACTCAGATAAGCCACGCACCTTTCTACAGAAAGTAGGCGATGTATTTGTGACGATAGCTGCCATTATTCTCAAGATATTCCTGATTGCCCTTATCATTATTTGCTGCCCGATATTGTTCGTGCTAGCGGTGTTGATAGTGGCGTTGGTGTTTGTGGTGATTGCTGCACTCATTGGCGGAGGAGCTATACTTTATGAGATGCTTCCGGCTATCGACTGGACTCCTATAGCCACCGTATCTCCTATAATGACATTGCTGGGTACCATCTCAGGAATTGCCTTGATAGCTATTCCGTTAGGAGCCTTCCTGTATACCATTTTTCGTCAGTTGTTCCATTGGTCACCGATGGGAACCGGTCTGAAATGGTCTCTGTTTATCCTGTGGGTACTGGGGCTTGTCATCGTAATTATTAATTTGTCAGCTCTCGGATGGCAGTTGCCGTTGTATGGCCTGCACTGCTTTTAATGTAAGATTGTTCTATTAAAAAAGAATAATATTTATTCTTTTTCTGAGAAATGTACCCCGATAGTGTGTCCGGGGTACATTTTTTGTTTGTCTTTCTTTCTAAATCGAGATTTTTAATTAAGTTTGTAATAGCTTATTCAATAGATAAAGAAAATGGGTGAACATATATGTTTCAGGCGAAACGAACGTTTGGCTACCGTCAATCCTTATTGGAGAGGAAATCCGATGGTGCGCGGACGTTTTTTTAACAGGCAACACCGTTTCCGCCCCGGTATGGGAAGTGTGCTGAAATGGCGTCTGTCTCCCAATCCTCAGCGGAAAGAAAAGAAGACAGTGAAGTGGGACCCCAAAGTCTGCTATCTTCGTTCGCTGGATGCTGTGGTGGGAGATTCTTTAATATGGTTGGGGCATAATTCCTTTTTTCTTCAGCTGGCAGGTAAAAGAATCATGTTCGATCCGGTTTTCGGGAGCATCCCTTTTGTGAAGAGACAAAGTGAATTTCCTGCCAATCCCGACATTTTTACAGGAATTGATTACCTGCTCATTAGTCATGATCATTTTGACCATCTGGATAAACAGAGCATAACCCGTCTGCTGAATAACAATCCGCAAATGAAACTGTTTTGTGGGTTGGGAACCGGAGAATTGATACAAAGTTGGTTTCCGGAAATGAAGGTGATTGAGGCCGGCTGGTATCAGCAACTGGAAGATGAAGAACTGAAAATAACGTTTTTGCCGGCACAGCACTGGAGCAAACGTTCCGTGCGTGACGGAGGGCAGCGGTTGTGGGGCGCTTTCATGTTGCAGGGACATGGTGTCTCTCTTTATTATAGTGGAGATACAGGATATTCTAGCCATTTCCGGGAAATCCCGGAACTGTTCGGAGCTCCGGATTATGCTTTGCTGGGTATCGGCGCGTATAAACCCCGCTGGTTCATGCGTCCCAATCATATCTCTCCTTATGAATCACTGACTGCCTCCGAAGAGATGCGGGCAGGAATTACCATTCCGATGCATTATGGTACATTTGATTTATCAGACGAACCTTTGCATGATCCGCCTAAAGTATTTGCAGCAGAAGCAAAAAAAAGAAAGATCCGTGTGGAAATCCCTTATCTGGGAGAAATCGTAAAACTGAGTAAAAGAAAGTAATTATAAAACGAACTAAAGAGATGAAGAAGTTAGAAGTAAAAGACCTGAAAGAAAATTTCTTTGAGGCGATTGGTAAAGAATGGATGTTGGTTACTGCCGGTACAAAAGAGAAATTCAATACAATGACAGCCAGTTGGGGTGGTATTGGGTGGCTTTGGAATAAGCCTGTTGCTTTTGTTTTTATTCGTCCCGAACGATATACATACGAGTTTATAGAGAAAAGTGATTATCTGACGCTTTCCTTTTTGGGAGAAGCCAACAAAAAGGTCCATGCAATTTGTGGCTCAAAATCCGGTCGTGATATGGACAAAGTGAAAGCAACCGGACTGAAACCTGTATTTACAGAACAGGGCAATGTGTTTTTTGAACAAGCCCGCCTGATTTTGGAATGCAAAAAACTTTATGCGGACAATATTAAACCGGATTGCTTCCTCGATAAGGAATCTATAGAAAAATGGTATGGCGGTGCTCATGGAGGTTTCCATAAGATGTATATAGTAGAAATTGAAAATATTTGGGAGGGAGATTAATTCTCCCTTTTTTTATTTTTTATCGGTAAAACTTTGACAAGTGATATAAATATTATACATTTGCCCTAAACTAAACTATTGTAACACAACTAAAACTAAGCGTTATGAAAACAAAAATGTTCTTTCTTGCAGGTATCTGCGCTGCACTCGCAGCTTGTAGTAGTGATTCGGATGAAGTGTCTTCTTCTCCATCCAATGCTCCGGCGATATTAGAGGTCGTTTCCTATAAGTTTGTGCAGGAGGAAACGGATGTGGTAGAGTGGATAGAAGGAGAGGTGCAAGTACTACAACATGTTGAGAATAATAAGAGCACACCTCTTCCAATGGAGTATAAATCGGAAGAAAGGTATAAGGATTATTCTTTATTTGTATTAACGGATGGCGTATTGCCAAATAAAGTTGAAAACTTGGAGGATTTAAAGATTAGTGTACCTATCGTAGATACCAAAGGAAAACTTTTTTATAGTGGTGGAGTAGAAACTCCATTGATTTTTGGACGTCAACAAGCTGTAGAAAATGGAGACCGTTCCGTTGAACGTATCAGCTATACAGTTCCACCCTATTCTATTTATGAAATAACGAGGCATGACTGCGGATATAAATGTACATTAACTTTTTATATAACTCTAAGAGATTTAAATACTGATAAAAAATATCCATTGAAAGGTAAATGGACAGGGATACAGTTTAATAGTTTACGTAAGACTTTGTCTGATGTTACTGATAAGTCGTCTGTAAATTATGTAAATTATGAGATAGAATAATTTCAGATAATAGTTACAATAAGAATGTCCTATATGCTGACTAATGAAAGCTGCATATAGGACATTTTATTTAATGATCATTTTTAGAATGATCTTTGTTTAAACTATTGCTTGTTTGATTTCAGCCATTTATCCAGCCACTCAAAGAAAGTGCGTTGCCACAAGACACCATTCTGCGGTTTCAGTACCCAATGGTTCTCGTCCGGATAAATCAGTAACTCGGCAGGTACACCACGTATTACAGCGGCATCAAATGCAGCCATAGCCTGATTAGCCAGAATACGGAAATCTTTCTCTCCATGAATACAGAGAATCGGAGTATCCCATTTATCTACGAATAGGTGAGGGGAGTTGGCGAAAGTGCGCTGTGCTACCGGATTTTGTTTTTCCCAGTATGCGCCACCCATATCCCAGTTGGCAAACCATTTTTCTTCTGTTTCCAGATATTGCATTTCCATATTGAAGATTCCGTCGTGAGCGATAAAGGCTTTGAAGCGTTTGTCATGATGACCGGCTAACCAATATACGGAGAATCCTCCGAAACTAGCGCCAACACATCCCAGACGGTCTTTATCTACATACGATTCTTTAGCCATCTCATCGATAGCAGTGAAGTAGTCTTTCATACACTGACCGCCATAATCACCGCTAATCTGTTCATTCCATTCCACTCCGAATCCCGGCAGTCCGCGACGGTTCGGGGCTACAATGATATAGTCGTTGGCAGCCATAATCTGGAAATTCCAACGATAAGACCAGAACTGGCTTACCGGACTCTGAGGGCCACCTTCGCAGAACAATAGTGTCGGATATTTCTTATTCGGATCGAACTGGGGAGGATAGATTACCCATGTCAGCATATCCTTGCCATCCGTCGTTTTCATCCAGCGACCTTCTACCTTGCCCATTTCCAACTGATCATAGATCTGCTTATTCTCCTGCGTCAATTGAGTAGCAGAACCATCCAGTGCTACGGCATAGATTTCGTCGCCCATGCTCATAGAATGACGTTTGGCAATTAGTTTGTCGCCAAAGAGCGCTACCCCTTCGTAATCATACATTCCCGAAGTGATCGCTTTCACAGAGTCATTTGTCAGGTCAAGAGAGTAAATCTGAGTTTCTCCATGCCACACACCTGTAAAATAGATTGTCTTGGCATCATTTCCCCAGATAAACGCATCTACATTAGACTCAAATGCCTTGCTGACAAAACGTTTCTCACCGGTTTCCAGATTCATGATAAACAAGCGGTTCAGATCAGCTTCGTAACCGTCACGCTCCATGCTTTGCCATGCAATATACTTGCCATCCGGAGAATATTGCGGGTTGGTGTCATATCCCTTGTTTTCTTCGGTGATATTATCCGTTTTCTTTGTATTCAGATCATACACATAAATATCCGAATTGGTAGAAATCGCATATTCCAGCCCCGTTTTTTTACGACAGGTATAAGCCACTTTGTCCGAAGTCACATTCCATGCCAGTTGTTCAATACCGCCCCAAGGCTTCATCGGACTTTCGTATGGTTCTCCTTCCAGTATATCTACGATATTGGAAATACCGTTGCCGTCAAAATCGGCCACAAAAGGATGTGGTGCAGTGGTCACCCACTCATCCCAGTGTTTATACATCAGATCGGTGATGATAATACCGGTAGCTTTCGGCAGATCCGGATGCTTGTCGGCAGTACTTTCTTTGGTTTTCACTTGCGATATAAACAGTAGTTTCTTGCCGTCCGGTGAGATTGAATAACCTTCAATGTCTCCGTCGTAGTTGGTCAGTTGTTTGCGACCGCTACCGTCCGGGTTCATTTCATACAGCTGGCTGCTTCCGTTGTCGTTGCTCAGGAAAGCCAGCTTCGTTCCTCCTTTGATCCAGGTCACTTCATTTTCCTGATAAGGAGTGCGGGTGATCTGCCGGTTGTCGCTGCCGTCCGCGTTCATGACGAATACTTCGCGATTACTCTTGTTTTCCGGTACACTGTAGTATGCTACCGTATACGCAATTTTCTTTCCGTCGGGCGATACCGCCAATCCTCCGATACGTCCCATTGCCCAAAGAGCTTCAGGCGTCATGCGCTTCCCTTCGATCTTAATATCGGATTTTTCGATAAGCACCTGATCCGTTTTGCCTGCGTCTTTTGTTCCGCCGCAGGCAGCTAACAACATTGCTGCCGACATCATAAATAGATTTGCTTGTCTCATATTTTATAAAATGTTTATTTTCTTGCGAAGATAATGAAAAAAGAATTTAAATCTTCTTTTTCTGCCAGTTTCCTTTCTTCATATACCAGTAGCAGAAGAGAAGGATAAAAATACCATATACATGTTCCGTTGTCCAGGCGAATGCGATATCCATTTTCAAGTAAAGAATAAAGTATGTGGCGTAAGCTACATAAATTGCCAGTACACAGAGTTCCATGGCCAGTGCCGTGCGGGTATTTCCTGTTCCCGATACTGACTGGAAATAAACGTTGGCCGGCACCAATAACAGATAGGCTGAACAAAGCACCCATAGCGAAGGTATGGAGGCTGCCCTTAAATCGGGCATGTCCGTGTAAATGCGCAAAATCAGGTCCGGGAACAAGCAGAAGAACACCAATATAGGCAGTACGAACACATATCCGATGCGGATATGCTGGTTGATCGTTCCCCGTACACAGTCTTTCTCTCCCGCACCAATCAGGTTGCTGACCAGTGAACCGCACGTAGCGGCAAAAGCCATGGCCACCATGAATGGAATTCCCGATACATTCCGGATGATGTTGGCGATAGCCAGCGAACGCTCTCCCAAATGCTCTACAAACAGGAAGAACATAAACCAAGTGGACAGAGATACGAAATTCTGAATCATTGTCCATACGGAAACGTTGAGAATCCGCTTGAGAGTCCGGCTCTGGAATTTAGGCAGAATATTCAGCGCATACTTCTTGCAGTCGATCCGTTTCCATGTATAAATGATAAAGAAGATGGCGGAAACTAATTCGGCCAGTGAAGAACCGATAGCTGCACCGGCGATACCCAACTGCGGGAAACCGAATTTACCGAAAATCAGGATGTAGTTGAATACCACATTCGACAATACCATTACGACGGAGTTCAGCGTCAGTGTCTTAGTCTGTGTCGTGCCGACAAAGAAAGCACGGAACATCACTCCGACAAAGGAGAAGAAGAACCCGTAAACCCGCCAGTGGATATAGCTTTCGGCTGCATCATAAATGTGGTGGGACGAAATGATATTTTTCAGGATAAGCGGTGAAAAGACAATCGAAAGTGTAAATAAGACTGCGGCAATAGCCAGAAGAAAATAGACGCCCTGATAGAAAATCGGCCCGATTTCCTTGTAGTTCCCTTCCCCGTTACGACGGGCAATCAGGATTTGTGCTCCGATACTGAATCCGAAGGCCATCATGAAGATAGCCAGATAATATACACCTGCGATGGCAGATGCCCCTAATTCTATTTCCCCGACGCGTCCGAGGAATGCGGTATCCGTCATACCGATCATTTGCTCCATGATCAGACTGATCAGAATAGGGTAGGCGATCGTCCAGATTTGTTTATAAGTATATTTTGTCTTCATATTAAGTTTGTTTTTTAGAGAAAGAAAGCCGGACAAACCCCATTCGGTTGCCCGGCTTTCTCAGAATATATTTTCCGATAATTTCTTATCGTTTATTCTGTTTTTGCTGCTGTAATAATTCCTGTTGCTTTTGCATAGCTTCCAGTCGTGCAGCAAATCCGGTCTTTTTCATTTGTTTCGGGTCTTTCTTCTTAGCTTCCAGAATAGCCAGCAATTTTGTTTCGTCCGTAGTCTTACGCAACAAAATCATGGTTCCTACACTAATCAGTGTTGACACGAAATAGTAATAGTTCAATCCCGACGGATAATCGTTCAGTACGAACAAGAACATGATCGGCATCAGATACATCATCCATTTCATCGCCGCCATTTGCGGTTGCGCTCCTGTATCCTGCATTGTCATCGTATATTTGGTGTTCAGGATGTTGGTTACCGTCATCAGCAGGCAGAACAAGCTGAGATGGTTGCCCAGGAACGGAATATGGAACGGGAACGTGATGAACGCGTCGTAAGTAGACAAGTCATCCGCCCACAAGAAACTCTGCTGACGCAATTCGATAGCGCTCGGTACAAACATGAACAATGCCATCAAAATCGGAAACTGCAACAACATCGGCAGACAGCCGCCCATCGGGCTTACACCGTACTGGCTGTAAAGGCTCATCACCTCCTGTTGTTTCTTCATCGCATCTTCCTGCTTCGGATATTTCTTGTTGATCTCGTCGATTTTCGGTTTCAGTACACGCATCTTGGCAGAAGACATGTATGTTTTCCAGGTAGCAGGGTAAACCAGCACCTTCACCATAATCGTCAGAATCAACAGTACGATACCCATGCTCAAGCCCCAGCCTGACAGCCAGTCGAATACGTTGATCGTGATAAACTGGTTGATCCAGCGAATCAGCGGCCAGCCCAGATAGACCAGTCTGTTCAGTTCCCATTTCTCTGCACGTCCTTTGTCCAGTGCCTTCAGTGTCTTATAGTGGTTCGGGCCAAAGTAGAAATACATTTCCGTCGGTTGTTTGCCGCTCGGATCAAAGAAAGTACTCATTTCGGCAGAGTAATCTTTGATGTATCCGCTTCCTTGCTGTTCCATTCTTGACTTCACGGAAACCTTGTTGAAATCCTGATCTGCGATGAATACAGAAGAGAAGAATTGGTTTTTGAATGCAATCCAGTCGATCGCTGTATTACCCAGCTCCTTTTCGTCATCCTTGGCTGCCGACAGGTTATCTACATTGTCACCTTTTACTTTATAAGTCAGCTCTGAAAGGCGGTTTTCGTAAGTGAATCCCTTTTCGAGCTGGCGTGCGCGCTGTGTCCAGTCAATGTCTACATATTCCGTACTGGCCAGTTTGCCTTCCATACCTGTAGCTTTGATTTCAAAGTTCATCAGGTAGCTGTTGGGTTTCAGCGTATAGATAAAATCTATGTAGCTGGCATTGTCCGCAGCCAGGCGCATGGTGACGCTGCTGTCTGTCTTGTTGACAGCCTCGAAGTAATAATCCTTCGTCTGGATGGCTCCTTGCTTGTTGTAGAAGTTGAAACTCATGGTAGCGTCATCGCCGTCGAACAGTACGACAGGAGTTGTCTTGTCCTGTCCTTTGTATTCTTTCAGCATTGCCGAATAAACCCGTCCGCCTTTCGTAGTGAAAGTTATTTCCGCTACGTCGTTCTGGATGCTGACTTTAGAGTCGGTTCCATGCATCGCGTTGAAGAACAGGGCAGAGGAATCTGCTGCAACCGCTGCGCTTTTGTTTTCGTTGGCGAGTGCGGCTTCTGTTTTTGCTTTCAGCGCTTCCTGCTGCTGTTGCACCACGGCAATAGAATCGTAGTATTTCTTCTGTGCAGCTATCTGTTCCTCGCTCGGACGGCTCAGAAAACTGAATCCTACCAATAATATACCTATTAAAACGAGACCTGTAATGGTGTTTTTATCCATTCCTATTAATTATGAATTATAAATTTTTGAATAATAAATTGTCAATTGTCAACTGTCAATTATCAATTCTTCTCGTTCTCGATGGCTGCCTTCACGAAAGCCACAAACAACGGGTGCGGGTTCAATACCGTACTGCTGTATTCCGGATGGAACTGTGTACCGATAAACCATTTCAATGCCGGGATTTCCACGATTTCTACCAGATCCGATTCGGGGTTGATACCCACGCATTTCATGCCGGCAGCTTCGTATCGGGCCTTATAGTCATTGTTGAACTCATAGCGGTGGCGGTGACGTTCCTGGATATGTTCTTCGCCATAAGCCTGAAATGCTTTCGAGCCTTTCTGAAGTACACATTCGTAAGCGCCCAGACGCATTGTACCACCCATATTCGTAATCGCTTTCTGTTCTTCCATGATGTCGATCACGTTGTGCGGAGTCTTTTCATCCATTTCACGCGAGTCGGCGTCGGCATATCCCAGCACGTTGCGGGCAAATTCGATAGCGATACATTGCATACCCAGACAGATACCGAAGGTCGGAATATCATGTGTACGTGTGTATTTGATGGCAACAAACTTGCCGTCGATACCACGTTGACCGAATCCCGGGCCAATCATTACGCCTGCCATGCCTTTCAGTGCTTCGGCTACGTTTTCATCTGTCAGCTTTTCACTGTTTACAAAGTGAACTTCCACTTTGCGGTCGTTGTAAGTACCTGCTTGTGACAATGCTTCGCGAATAGACTTGTAAGCATCCTGCAAGTCATATTTTCCTACCAGTGCGATATTAATAGGTTCTTTCGTTTCAGCAGCATGACGGCGTTCCAGGAATTTACGCCACGGACCGAGTCCCGGAGTTTCTCCTACCGGCAGCCCCATCTTTTCGAGAATCGTGCTGTCCAGTCCCTGTGCCTGCATCAGAAGAGGTACTTCATAGATCGTTTCTGCGTCGATAGACTGTACGACAGCCTTATCGTCCACATTGCAGAATTGAGCCACTTTCTTGCGAAGTCCATCGCTCAGCGGGTGTTCGGCACGGAGCACCAATACGTCCGGCTGGATACCTACGCTCTGGAGTTCCTTGACAGAGTGCTGTGTCGGTTTCGTTTTCAGCTCTCCGGCAGCGGCAAGATAAGGAACATAGGTCAAGTGTACACATAAAGCGTTTTTGCCCAATTCCCATTTCAACTGGCGGATACTTTCGAGATAGGGGAGTGATTCGATATCACCTACCGTACCACCGATTTCGGTAATTACAAAATCGAATTTGTATTTGTTACCGAGCAATTTCACGTTCCGTTTGATTTCGTCCGTGATATGAGGAATCACCTGAATAGTCTTACCCAGATAATCTCCGCGGCGTTCTTTGTCAATAACACTTTTGTAGATACGTCCCGTAGTGATGTTATTGGCCTTCGTTGTCTGTATACCCAGGAAACGTTCGTAATGTCCCAAGTCGAGATCGGCTTCATGTCCGTCTACGGTAACATAGCATTCTCCATGCTCATACGGGTTCAATGTTCCCGGGTCGATGTTGATGTACGGGTCAAACTTTTGGATGGTTACATTATAACCTCTTGCTTGCAGCAATTTACCGATGGACGATGAGATGATCCCTTTTCCTAAAGAAGAGGCAACACCACCGGTGACGAAAATATACTTTGTTTCTCCCACAGCTATAACTGTTTTAATTGTTTTTACTTTAGTAGTTTCTTACGAACTTAAAAAGCGCAAAATTATAAAAAAAAGAGGAAGAATGCAGACTTTCCCCTCTACAATTTTATTAAAAAATGCAATTTTGAAGGAATACTATGTTTTCTAAACAAAATAATGTAGATTTGCACCAAATTAGGAATATTATGAGAAGAGAGTTATTATCATTCGTAGTTTTTACTTCAACTTTATCTTTATCGCTTTCAGCACAGACCACCACCCAACCTTCTACAGTAGTGGCTGAAGCGAAGATTGTGAAGGCAGACACACTTTCGTCAGAACTTCAGAAGTATTTAATGCTTAAATTGAATATGTCCGGCGAAATTCCTAAACTGGATACCGTATCTATCTTATATAATAAGTATATCGGCCAGTTGGACTATCTGAATGACCCGTCTGTACCGCCGCGTTACATTCCGTCCGATCCCAATTATTTTCGTCTGTTTACTCCACTGGCCTATTATTATGCTCCGATGGCGCAGTATTCGAAAGTGGACTGGAAACCGGTGCGATTTGATTCTCTGCCTGATCAACTGTCCAGGTTGACAGCGGAACTTCTTCCATATGATACTTTGGCATACACAAGGTCTGCACGTGCCAATGAGTCGGTCAATAAAGCATTGATGGATCTTTATCTCAATCATCCGGAACTGGTTGTCACTACTGAAAACCGGATCATGAGCCGTGACGTCTTCCGCCGTGACGTGAAACCGAAGATTTCTCCGAAGGCAACTGTCATCCATCTTTTCCAGCCGGAAGAAATGAGCAACAATGTGGGGAAGGCAAGTATGAAGATCAATCGCCCCAACTGGTGGGTTACCGGAGGTAACGGTTCTTTGCAGATCAGCCAGAACCACCTTTCGGACAACTGGTACAAAGGAGGTGAAAGCAACTTCGCCGGTCTGGCTACCTTGCAGCTTTATGCCAATTACAATGATAATGAGAAAGTCCTTTTCGAAAATCAGTTGGAGGCAAAATTGGGCATGACGTCTACTCCGTCGGATAAATTTCATGATTATCTGATCAATACCGACCAGTTCCGTCTTTACAATAAGTTAGGATTGCGGGCGTTGAAAAACTGGTATTATACTATTTCTTCTGAGTTTAAGACCCAGTTCTGTCACGGCTACAAAGCCAACAGCGAAGAACTTGTTTCCGCATTCCTGTCTCCGGCAGATTTGGCAGTCAGTATCGGTATGGACTACAAACTGAATAAGAAGAAATTCAATCTTTCAGTTTTTATCGGTCCACTGACCTATAACTTGCGATACATTGATAACGCGGAAGTAAACGAAACCAAATTCGGTCTGGAGAAAGGCAAATGCTCTAAAAATGACTTTGGTTCTCAGTTGCAGTCAACGTTCAACTGGAAAATCATTTCGGCTATTTCACTGGACTCCCGTCTGAACTATCTGACCAACTACGAATGGGTACGTGTAGAGTGGGAGAACACGTTCAACTTTGTTTTGAACCGTTATCTTTCTACTAAACTTTACATACATGCCCGTTTCGACGACAGCTCAAAACCAACCGTTGAAAATGGCAGTTTCTTTCAGTTGAAGGAATTACTGAGTTTCGGTATCAACTATAATTGGTAATATTCTATTCAGGCACGGATTACGCGGATTTCACGGTTTTAAGAATTAAGTAACTGAAAACCGTGTTAATCTGCGTAATCCGTGCCTGATTTTTATCCCTATGTCCTCAACGTCGAAATGATATACCTTCCCGGATTATCAATCTTCCCCCATTTGGTGGTAGACAATGTGATCCATATCTGTGTTCCCTTCTTTCCGTAATCCGACAGTTTGAGAATAGCTGTAACTTCCTTCTTGTTTGTCACTCCATGCTGTGCCAGGCTGTCCAAAAGTCCTTTCACGTTGTGTGTGCTTTTGTTATAAGCATAACCGGGGATTTCAATCGAAGGCGGAGCCGTATTGTCTTCTTCTTCCCCTGCTTTACTCTGCTCTCCTTTACTTTGTCCGGAAATGTCTGCAATTTCGGGTGAAATGTTTTCATTTTCCGGTTTCAATTCACTTTGTGCCGACACATTGTCTGCATTACTTTCCTTTTCTTGTTTTCTGGTGTCATTGATCAGCAAGTAAGGCAAATCCTCTAATTTTCTTTTTCTGCGGCAGGTGGCATCTATCCAGATGCGCTGGATTTTGACAGAAGTCAATATCTGAAACTTTTCATAGCTTTCTTTGTCAAAGAATCCTTTGTCAAGCAAAATCTGAATAATTCCGTCCATCTCTTTTCCACTGAGTTCTCCTCCCAGTTTACGGGCAAAGATCAAAGATTGTTCCTCACCCCATGGAATATAATATCCTTCTTTGAATATTTTGCATAGAAGTTTGCATACGGCTCCGTCCACTCTGATACCATATTTGGCTTCAGCCAGTTCAATTGCATCTCTGTCGAAAAAGTTTACGGTAAGCGGGAAATAGTCTACGCTAAGATACGTTGTACTCATGTCGTCTAATGGTTTGTTTTAAGTTTATACAATAGGTTTCCAATCCAGAAAATTCTCAATCTGAAAGGTTCTCCATCCTTTCTCTTCCATGCACCAGAAAATGAAAGTACTGTGTACCTGTGTCATGTCATAAGAGTGGTGAAAGTCTCGGTTGTAAGAAATGAGAGTTCCTGTAACCAGTTGAAAGTTGCCGTTCTGTCTGTAATACGCAATGATAGCATGTCCATATTGCATATGATCTGCCAGCGACTTCACTTTTTCGGCTATTCGTTCTGCAATTGTTTCCGAATAACCTTTCTCTGATACGATACGTCTTTTCCATACTTCTGTCAATCGATCTTTTTGTTCTTTCGTTTCTTTTGTGGCTGCTAGCCGTTTTTCTTTAGTCATTTCATTCTAATTTTGATTACTATTAAGTGTTATTATGTTTGAAGAAAAGGCGGACTATCTGTGAGATGCTTACACTATCGTATGATGATGCTTACACCATCCTGTATCTATAGTGACACTATCTTGTCATTATAGTGACACTATAATTTCTATCGGATAGTTCGTTCTTTTCTTCGTTTTAAAAACGGGGGCAAAATTATGAGTTGTTTTTTTTCGCTCCAATTATTCTTACTGTTTTTTGCTGTAATACTTAGACTTATAATGTTTTTTCTCTTCTTTTTCGCGATTTGCGATTTCTCTTGTCTTTTTGCTTAAACCATGTATTTCACTGAGTATACTGCTGTATTTCATTAATCTATACCCGTGATGCGTATTTACGTAAAATATTCTCCAGCCGGCAATGTAACTGGCCAGACCTGTTAAAGATTTTACAGAGAAACGAAACTCCTCATCTTCGTAAAAAGAGCGAAGGCAGGCTATAAAAAAGAATTTTTTCTCACCTGTAATTCCTTTTCTTCTTCTCACTTCATTGATGTCGATGATTTCGTCATCATCCTGATAATCAGTTTCAATGTTTTTCTTTTGTTGCGTGCCCACCGCATTTTTCAGGCTTTTCTTAGTTGTTGTCATAACGCTTAAATTAAATAAAATTAAGAAATAAAGGCGTTGAGATGGTAATTCCAAATTTTCGCCCTATAATTGTATATAAAATAACTAGTGATGCAAATGAATAAAAATGGATTTAGCCGATGTGGGGAACTATACATTGGCCTTTTACGAAAAGAAGGTCGTTTTTCTACGGCACATGTCTATCAAAATGCTCTTTTCTCTTTCAATAAGTTTTGTGGTAATACCAGCGTATCTTTCAGGCAAGTCACTCGTGACCGGCTGCGTCGTTACGGAGAGCATCTTTATGATTCTGGCTTGAAGCCGAATACGGTGTCTACTTATATGCGTATGCTTCGCAGCATCTATAATCGTGGAGTAGAGTCGGGTAGTGCGCCCTATATTCATGGTTTGTTTCGTGATGTATATACGGGAGTGGATATCCGCCAAAAGAAAGCTCTTCCGATGAGTGAACTCCGCCGGCTTCTTTACGAAGATCCCAAGTCGGAGTCTTTGCGGCGTACACAGTCTATTGCTGCTCTGATGTTTCAATTCTGTGGAATGTCTTTTGCCGATCTGGCCCATTTGGAGAAGTCAGCCTTGGACTGTAATGTACTGCGATATAATCGCATCAAAACCAGAACTCCGATGAGTGTGGAAGTTTTGGATACCGCTAAGGAGGTTATGAATCAGCTCCGTAATTCCCAGCCGTCGCGTCCGGGTTGTCCTGACTACCTTTTCGGTATTCTCTCCGGCAATAAGAAACGTAAGGATGAACGTGCTTATCGTGAGTATCAATCTGCACTACGTCGGTTTAATAATCATTTGAAGAGTTTGGCAAGAGCTTTGCGGTTGGCTTCACCGGTAACTTCTTACACGATCCGCCATTCTTGGGCAACTACTGCAAAATATCGTGGAGTTCCAATTGAAATGATCAGCGAATCTTTAGGGCATAAGTCTATAAAGACGACGCAAATTTATCTGAAAGGTTTTGAGTTGAAAGAGCGTACGGAGGTGAATCGGATGAATTTACATTACGTAAAGACTTGTCCTTTGGGACGCTTGTAAATAGTCAAAGTGCTGATAATCATAGGTTATACTTGTGCGTTACTTCTTAGGTAACGGATTAAAATTTGACGCAAAGATAGACAAAAATACATGTATTAAACAAATAAAAACCTACTTTTTTTCGATTTAACCCTGAAATTAGAAAAAAATGTATCTAAACATGAAAAAGGCTTATTTTCATGCTTAGGAACTTATATGCCCAATTTTCCTAAGAATCTCAGCTTTCTCTAAAGCTGAGATACTCTCACACCTCCATTTGCCGATGTTTTCCGACTTTTTTCTCCCGAACTGTATTGAAGTATACTTTTCCGTTACCTAAGAAGTAACGGAAAAATATGGGGTAATAAAAGATGATTTTAACAAAAGAAAAATCAATTAATGCTGGGCCTATTCATGGGACAGGGGAAGGCGTAGCACACTCAAAACGCTGGTATGTTGCATTAGTTCGTATGCATCATGAAAAGAAGGTTTCGGAGTATTTGAACAAGGTTGGGATTGAAAATTTTGTGCCTGTTCAGAAAGAAATACATCAATGGAGTGACCGCCGTAAATTAGTTGAATCCGTACTGCTTCCAATGATGGTGTTTGTGCACGCTGATCCGAGGGAACGTATGGAAGTCCTGAATTTTACAACAGTGAGCCGCTATATGGTGATGCGCGGTGAGAGCAGTCCTGCTGTTATTCCTGACGACCAGATGGCCCGTTTCCGCTTCATGCTTGATTATTCGGATGAAACAATCTGTATGAATAGCTCTCCTTTGGCACGTGGTGAGAAAGTTCAAGTAATTAAAGGACCTCTGCAGGGGCTTGTGGGTGAGCTTGTCAATGTAGATGGTAAAAGTAAGATTGCTGTTCGACTGAACATGCTTGGTTGCGCCTGTGTAGACATGCCGATTGGCTATGTTGAGCCTATAGGTGAAAAAAACTAAGTGGGTAATGACGACTTCCTGTTTACAAGAAAAAATCGATAAACTTCAAAATACTGTTCATGCTCTGCTCCATAAAAGTAATTATATGGCGGGTGTGTATGTTGATGATCTTGCACGACTGAACAACGAAATCCATGAACAGATCAATGATCTGTATCCTTGTCACGGTAAGACTGCTGAGCAGGAAGCTGCTTTGTGTCTGTCTCTTCTGATGGGATATAGTGTGTCTATGTATGCCAATTCAGAGGATGAGGCAAAGAAGAAAACTGTTCTGAGGCGTTCGCAAATGATTCTGAAAAACCAATTGCCTTCACCATTGAAAATTCAGTTACACACAATCTACGATAAACTATTGTCATAGTAAATCTACTTTTTTGGAAAAAGACTTTATAATTTATTGGGGTATTTAAATTATGAAACACGCATTTGACCGTTTTGTTCAATATTTGCAGAAAAATTATTTTAGTTATTGGATTGTATTAGGAATTGATACGTTCATAGCTTTGATTTGTACCTGGGTGTCATTTATCGGCATTCATTATATAACGGAGACTTCTAAAGAAATCACTTCTCTCTTCCATATTTTAGCGATTTCGGTGATCTCCAGTGTCTTAGGTTCCTTTTTATTCCATACCTACCGTAATACGATCCGTTTTTCCCAGTTGAAGGAATTATGGAGACTTGCCGGAAGTGCATTGATAAAAGCTGTCTGTATCGCAATGGCTATCTGGCTTTTCCTGCCTCAGACGGGACTGCATAATAGTCAGAAAATAGTCTTTGTACTGTTTGATGGTATGCTGACTTTTATTGCCATGGTAGGCTTCCGTATTCAGTTGATTCTGGTATATGAGCTCCTGTTGAATCTGCTGAATAAGAAGAATATGCATATTCTGATCTATGGTATTGATGATAAGAGTGTGGCATTGAAAGTCCGGCTAATGAACAGCTCCCACTATAAAGTGGTAGGCTTCTGTATCTACGGAACAGGCGATTCCATCCGGCGTGTGGCTGATCTTCCCGTTTATTCATTTAAAGATGAAGAGTGCTTTAACAAGCTTATTCATAAGAAATGTATCGGCGGTATCCTGTTTGCCCGTTATGAAAATACCCGTGAAGAGGAAGACCGTCTGCTTCAATATTGTAAAAGGAGTGGATTGAAAACGTTGATTGCTCCGAGTATCAGTGAGGCTGATGAAAACGGAAGTTTCCACCAATGGGTACGCCCTATCAAAATTGAAGACTTGCTGGGTCGCTCAGAAATTCATATCAATATGGAGGAGGTGATGACTGAGTTTTGTGGCAAGGTTGTGTTGGTGACCGGAGCTGCCGGTAGTATTGGCAGCGAACTTTGTCGGCAGCTGGCTCAAATGAACATCAAGAAGCTGATCATGTTTGATTCTGCCGAGTCACCTTTGCATAATGTCCGCTTAGAATTTGAGAAGAATTATCCCGGTCTTGATTTTGTTCCTGTCATTGGAGATGTCCGCGTGAAAGAACGTCTCCGTATGGTCTTCGAAACTTATCAGCCTCAGATAATCTTTCATGCCGCTGCTTATAAGCATGTTCCATTAATGGAAGAGAATCCCTGTGAAGCTGTATTGGTTAATGTTGTTGGTTCTCGTCAGGTTGCTGATATGGCAGTTGAATACGGAGCCGAGAAGATGATCATGGTTTCTACCGATAAGGCGGTGAATCCGACCAATGTAATGGGGTGTTCGAAACGTCTGGCAGAGATCTATGTACAGAGTCTAGGCTGTGCTATCCGTGAGGGCAAAGTGAAAGGTCATACCAAATTTATCACTACCCGCTTTGGTAACGTCTTGGGTAGTAATGGTTCTGTAATTCCCCGTTTTAAGGAACAGATTGAGAATGGTGGTCCTGTCACAGTGACTCACCCTGATATCATTCGTTTCTTTATGACTATTCCCGAAGCTTGTCGTCTAGTAATGGAAGCTGCCACTATGGGTGAAGGCAATGAGATTTTTGTCTTTGAGATGGGAAAGGCTGTGAAAATTGTAGATTTGGCCACTCGTATGATCGAATTGGCCGGTTATCGTCCTGGTGAAGATATTGAGATAGAGTTTACGGGATTGCGTCCGGGTGAGAAGCTTTATGAAGAAGTCCTGAGTGATAAAGAGAACACAATCCCTACTGAGAATAAGAAGATAATGATAGCGAAGGTACGTCATTATGAATATACTGATATCCTTGATACTTATGGAGAGTTCGAGAATTTATCCCGTACGGTAAAGATCATGGACACAGTGAAACTAATGAAGAGAGTGGTACCAGAGTTTAAATCAAAGAACTCACCGAGGTTTGAAGTCTTGGATAGATAATTATAACACTAAATAAATTAACAATGGATACAAAAGATTTGAAGATTGCTGTTGCAGGTACCGGATATGTTGGTCTTAGTATAGCAACGCTTTTGGCGCAGCATCACTGGGTGACGGCAGTCGATGTGCCCTGGTTCCACACGTATGAATAAAAATAGAAGGGTGACCACTCATCAGATCATTCTGAATTCCATATTCTTCTCAATACGACTATGACAATAACAGCATTAGATTTGCGCAAGGGGCATCCACAGTTTGTAGTATCATTGACTAATCGTGGCTACGTTAGGATTAGTCAACAGGATATTCCTACTCGTTTGGATCTTGCAGGTACATGGATAGACCAACCATATATTAGTCAGTATCACTCAGGATGGGCGCTAACTACATTCTTTGAACCAACTTTTGAGGTTCGTGACCGCTGTGGACTCTCTACCTCTACACGCAAGATGATCCAAAAGATATGGCCGGTGAAGTTGCCAAAGATGGACCTAAAGATGCTCGCATGACTCGTGTTCTGCTTTGAGAACAATTCTGAACGTGATATTTCTGGGCACAGGACTCTATTGGAATCTGCATCCCAGGTTTTTATTGTCATTATTACGACAAGAACTTTTGGTCTCAAAAGATAGAATACACTAATGATGAGATGGCTCTGCGTTTCCTTGAAGAGCATTTAGTTATGAGACCTATGGAGTCTCGCAAAACGGGTTGCTCCGTTGTCGAAGGAAAAGACATTACACCAGATAGGGTAAAAGCTCTTGCAAAAGCAGCAAGTGATTGTTGGGATACTATTATCGCTCATGATCTTGATAAGTTCGCAACATCTTATATGGCTAGTTTCAATGCACAGATAGCTATGTTCCCCTGGTATGGTAACTTCTACTTATGTTGGTCATCCAAAACTTGATAATAGCTATATCCAACAAACTGTCGATACATATAGCTCGTTGGAGAATGTTCTTGCTTGGAAGATTCCTGGAGCAGGAAGTGGTGGTTATCTCGCGATTGTTGTCAAGGATGCACAATAGTTCATCAACGAGCATCACGAAGCATTTGATATACATTTCGCAGACAATAATAACACATTAATTATATGTTCAATTTACAGAAATTCATCGCTGATTCAGTGACTTATCGTCCAGTCAGCATGTTTGCTACAGATATTGAGGCAAACAAGGAGACTCTTATCGCTGAGATAAAAGATAAGAAAGTGTGCGTAATTGGAGGTGCCGGTTCAATCGGTTCTAGTTTTATCAAGGCAGTTCTCCGTTTCGAACCCGCTTCAGTTGTTGTTATTGATCTCAATGAGAATGGTTTGGCTGAACTCGTTCGTGACGTACGTTCAACCGAAGGTCTTTACGTACCCGATGAGTTTCGTTGTTACACCCTCAACTTTGCAGATCCTATTTTCGAGCGCATTTTCCGTGAGGAAAAAGGCTTCGATATCGTTGCCAACTTCTCTGCTCACAAGCATGTACGTTCAGAGAAAGACAAGTACTCTGTTCAGGCACTCATTGAAAATAACGACATCAAGGCTAAGAAACTGATGGATCTTCTTTGTGTATATCCGCCTAAGCATTTCTTCTGTGTTTCCACCGATAAGGCTGCAAATCCTGTGAACATAATGGGCGCTAGCAAGCGCATCATGGAAGACCTCGTGATGGCATATAACTTCCACTTCAAGGTCACTACCGCACGCTTTGCCAATGTTGCTTTCTCCAACGGCTCACTTCCTGACGGTTGGATCCATCGCTTCCAGAAGAAGCAACCTTTGGCAGCACCTTCAGATGTAAAACGCTACTTTGTCAGTCCTGAGGAGTCAGGTCAGATTTGTATGCTCGCTTGTATCCTCGGTAATAGTGGCGAGGTATTCTTTCCAAAGTTGGGCGAAGACCAGATGCTCACTTTTTCAGCTATCTGCGATGACTTTGTGAAGGCAGAAGGCTTCACCAAGGTAGAGTGCAAGAATGATCTTGAGGCTAAGCAGTATGCAGCTCAGATGTCGTATGAATCTGACACTTATCCTGTTGTTTACTTCAAGAGCGATACTACCGGTGAAAAGGCATACGAGGAGTTCTATGTACTTGGTGAGAAGGTTGATATGGAACGCTTCATGAGTCTCGGTGTAGTTTGCGAAAGTACCCGTCGACCAATGAATGAGGTGAACGCTTTCTTTGGCGAACTCGAGGGCATTTTCCAGAACGAAGACTTCACCAAGACAGACGTTGTAGAATCCATTAAAAAGTTTATCCCTAACTTCGAGCATGAGGAGAAGGGAAAGAATCTTGATCAGAAAATGTAATTCACGGATAATTCGTGGGTATTTTACGATAATTTGTGCTTTAAAGAAACAAGACCATGGCAGATTTTAAATCCACTATAGACTTTATCAAGTCCGTTTATGGCAACAAGGAGTTCACTCCTCTTGCTGTTCCTGTATTCGCAGGCAATGAAAAAGCATATCTCAACGAGTGCATTGACACCACCTTCGTTTCGTCGGTAGGTAAGTTCGTCGATCGCTTTGAGGAAGATATGGCTAAATATACAGGCGCAAAGCGTGCCGTAGTGTGCGTGAGTGGAACCAACGCCCTCCACATGTCGCTCCTGCTCGCAGGTGTGAAGAAGAACGATGAGGTGCTCACTCAGGCTCTCACCTTCATCGCCACCTGTAACGCCCTTTCATACATTGGTGCACATCCTGTGTTCCTTGATGTTGATAAGAGCACTATGGGCCTTTCGCCTGATGCTATGAAGGAGTGGTTGCAGGCAAATGCAGAGATTCGTAAGAACACTCGCATCGCAGAACTCCCAGAGTCACAGGACTTCGCTTTCCGTGAGGACGAGCTCGCTTGCTACAACAAGTACACCGGTTGTCGCATCAAGGCTTGCGTACCTATGCACACCTTCGGTCATGTTGTTCGTATCGAGGAGATTGCAGCTCTTTGTAAGGAGTGGCACATCGAACTCGTTGAGGATGCTGCTGAGTCTATAGGCTCAACCTACAAGGGGCAGCACACCGGTACCTTTGGACGTATTGGAGCAATTTCTTTCAACGGCAACAAGACCATCACCACCGGTGGGGGCGGTATGATGCTTTTCATGGACGAAGAGCTCGGGGGCTACGCAAAACACATCACCACTCAGGCCAAGATTCCTCATCGTTGGGAGTTCCGTCACGACCACATCGGTTTCAACTACCGTATGCCTAACATCAATGCAGCCCTTGGTTGCGCTCAGTTGGAGAACCTCGACAAATATGTAGCTAGCAAGCGCAAGGTAGCTACTGAATACATCGAGCACTTTAAGAACGTAGATGGCATCGACTTCTTCGCAGAACCTGAGAATACCTTCTCTAACTACTGGCTATCAGCCGTGGTGCTCAAGGATAAGGAGTTTCAGCTCGACTTCCTACAGCAGACCAACGACAATGGTGTCATGACCCGTCCTATCTGGGAGCTCATGAACCGTTTACCTATGTTCGAGAACTGCCAGAACGATGGTCTCAAGAATACCATCTACTTCGCTGATCGTGTAGTAAATATCCCTTCTAGCGTACGTCTTGAAGATCTCTAAACCAACATAGTACATCCCACCACTATGAAAATTGACAAGATTGAGCATATTGGTATTGCCGTAAGGAGCATCGAGGAGTCGCTGGCTTTCTACGAAGGTGTTTTGGGCTTCAAGTGCTACAATCTTGAAGAGGTAGTCGACCAGTAGGTGCGTACCGCATTTCTGAAGGTTGGCGATGTGAAGATAGAACAGCTCGAACCCACATATCCGAAGACTGCACGATAGCAAAGTTCTTGGACACCAAGGGCCCGGGGGGCACTTCATATCGCATACGCCATTGAAAAAGGAGTGGCCAAGGCTTTGTAACAATGCGAAGAATTTGGCATTTGTCTAATCGATAAAAGTCCCCGTAAGGGGGTGCCGAAGGCCTGCAGATTGCTTTCTTACATCCAAAAAGTTCTGGTGGTGTATTAACTGAATTGTGTGAATCATAAATTCTTATAATGAATATGGAAAAGCTTGTTTTAGTAGGTGGTGGTCCATTTGCAAAGTGCACCATCAATTACATAGAAGACGAAGAGAAGTACGAGATCGTAGGTTATACTGACCTTGAAGACAATGGCGACATCCTTGGCTACAAGTATCTCGGCAAGGACGAGGAAGTGCTGTCTAAGCTCTTTGCAGAAGGTGTAAAATATGCCGTAGTAGGAGCAGGCAATCACCTCAACGACTGCACTATCAAAGAGAAGATCACTAACAAAGTTAAGTCTTACGGTTTCATCCTTCCTGTTATCAATGGCAAGTACTCTGTGGTTCAGAGAGGTGCTATCGTTGAGGAAGGTGTTATTCTACGCAATGGTGCCATCATTCAGGCAGGTGCTGTGGTAAAGGCACATGCTATGATTGGTGATCGTGTGCTCGTTTGTCACGATACTGTAGTTGACGAGTACGTACACATCGTAGCCGGTTCCAGCATCGGACGTGACTGCTACATCGGCAAAGGTACACTCATCGGCAATAGCAGTACCGTCCTCAATGGCGTACAAATTACTAACAACGTGCTCATTGGCGCAAAGAGTCTTGTAAACAGAAATTGTACAGAGGCAGGGCGCACTTATTTCGGTAGTCCTGCTAAATTAGTAGAAAAGAAATAATGGATAAGGTGTATTTGATTGGTGAGGTAGGTCCTAACCACAATGGTAGTGTAGAAACTGCACTTACTATGATTGAAAAAATGGCAGAAGCCGGTGTCGATTGCGTTAAGTTTCAGATGACTGACCCCTATCTGCTCTATAGTGATGATTCTTTCAAGGCTTCTTATCAGAAGAAGAATGACAAAGCAAAGGGTGCTCGCGAAATGTCCCTGAGTTACCAGCTCAAGCGTGAGGCACACATCCCTCTATTCGAGAAGTGTAAAGAGTGTGGAGTGGATTATGTATGTTCGGCATTCGACCTCGAAAGTCTGCTTTATCTCGATGAGCATTTCGATATGCCTTATTACAAGATTGCATCGGGTGAAATTTTCTCTCTCGATATGATTGACTACATCAGTGAGCGGAATAAGCCTATCATTCTCTCTACTGGTATGGCTACATACGAGGAGGTTGAGAAGGCACTTGCATTGCTCAATCGTCACTCGCAGAAGGACATTACCGTCCTGCATTGCATCTCCAACTATCCTGCCGAGTACGAGGAAGTCAACCTTCGCAATATGCTCACTCTTGGGGAGAAGTTCGGTTGCAAGGTCGGTTTCTCAGATCATACCGTAGGCAACGAGTGTGCTATTGCAGCTGCAGCCATGGGTGCTACTATGATTGAGAAGCACGTCACCCTTGATAAGAATGCCAATGGACCCGATCACAAGGCATCTATCGACATCCCTGAGCTCACCTCTCTGATATCGGCTGTTCGTCACGTTGAGATGGCTTTGGGCAGCTTCGAACGTCAGTTCAGCGAGAGCCAGCGTGAGATCAGCCGTGTGGCGCGCAAGAGCCTTATCACCAAGCACCCGATGAAGACTGGTGACATCATTACCAAGGAGGATTTATGCTTCAAGCGTCCCGGTATCGGATTCTTGCCTATCGAGCAGGATCAGGTTATCGGTCATCGCCTATTGGTAGATATTGAGGCAGATCGTGTTATTCGCAAGGAATTCATTGACTAAGATGAAAATAGGATTTTTAACAGGAGCGCGCTCTGAATATGGTGTTATGCGTCAGCTCATCCAGCGCGTCTCTGAGGACTCTTTCTTTACTTTGGTTATCTATGCCACAGGTATGCACTTTCAGCAGAAGTATGGTCTAACCATCAACGAACTGAAAGCTGATAACTTTGGGCTCATCGTAGAGATGCCTTGCTATACCGAGGAGCAGCGAGATAAGAAAGATGATTTCGTAGCACTCATTGATGTTATCTCTGCAGGTCTCATATCTAATCGTCCTGACATTCTCTATCTCATTGGCGACCGTCTAGAGGCATACGCAGGTGCTTTGGCTGCTCATTTCTTGCGCATACCTGTAGCACACTTTGCCGGAGGTCAGATTACTAAGGGGGCTGTTGACAATATCTACCGCTACAACATTTCCAATTTCTCATCTGTTCACTTCGTTACCAATAAGTATGCGTATGAGCGACTTCAGCAGATGCCTATCATAGAGAACGACACCATTCATCTCGTAGGCTCATCGGCTGTGGATAATATCGTCAACTACCTCAAGACCCCACGCGACTTGACTGACCTCGATCCTCGTCTCGAAAGGGACTCGTTTGCTTTGATGACTTACCACTCTCAGACCGTAGGCTCGTTCGATATTCCCGCTGCTATGGAACTTTCTATCCGCACGATCATCGAGAAGGACAAGCGCGTATTGATCACTTATCCAAACAATGACGATGGTTCAGAGGTTATCCTCGATGTTATCAACCGATGGAGCAGTAACGAGAATGTCATTGTCATTCCTAATTTGGGAGTAAAGAACTATCATGCTGCCATCGACAATTGTCTCTTCGTTATCGGTAACTCTAGCAGTGGCGTGATTGAGGTGCCTTATTTCGACAAGTTCACCGTCAATGTAGGCCAGCGCCAGAGTGGACGCAATGCTCCCAAGTCGGTTATCAATACAGAATCCGACATCGAACTTCTGCAATCTACTATCTGTGATATTATTGATGGCAAGCTATCGGTTCCCGAGCAAGAATACATCTATGGGCGAGGCCAAAGCATTGCCGAGATTATTCGCGTCCTCAAATCCATCAAATTCTAAATTATTCCGAAGTATTGGTGTATGGAAATCAATATAAATGAGGTACTGTTTGTCATACCAGCAAGAGGGGGTAGTAAGCGTTTACCTAAGAAGAACATCAAACCTCTTGCAGGCAAACCACTTATTTGTTATAGTCTGGATATTGCTCGTCAGCTGACTGATGATGGTAACATCTGCATATCTACCGATAGCGATGACATCATCTCTGTAGTGAGTGATTGTGGCTATCATGTCCCTTTTAAGCGTCCCGATGAACTGGCATCCGATACAGCTACTACCAACGATGTATTGGTTCATGCTGTCAATTATTACAAGCAACTGGGTAAGGACTACAAGTATCTGGTGCTTCTTCAGGTCACCTCACCTCTTCGTCGTAAGGAGGACATCACCAATGCCCTCTCCTTGATTGATGATACGTGCGATATGGTAGTGTCTGTCCGCAAGTCTCATGCAGCATCCGTTATGTGCCATGAGAATGAGAATGGTTTCCTTACACCTACACTCAAGAAGAACTATGGTCGTTGTCAGGACTTCAAGGGTGAATACTTTGAGTTCAATGGCTCCATTTATGCCATGAAGGTTACATCGCTACTCGAAAAAGGTATGGGTGCTTTTAAACGCAAGAAGTATGTCATGCCCGACCTCCTTTCCACTGATATTGATACCGAGGAGGATTTCATTGAGGCAGAAGCCAAACTTTACTATCTACAACTTACAAAACAACTCTAAGGAATATGACTTTTGAATCCCATTGCATAAACTGCAGCCTTACCATCAAGGATGCTCTTATTGCTCTCAACAATCTGAGGAATGCAACACTTACCCTCTTCGTATTAAACGACAACGCACAAATCATTGGAACGCTCACCGATGGCGATATCCGTCGCGCTTTGGTCAACGGTTATGGTCTTGACTGTACGCTCGACAAGGTGATGCATCGTGACTACAAGTTCATCTGTCAAAAGGAGTTTACTGTAGCAAACTTGCGCTCATTCCGCGATCGTCGCATCATGTTCATCCCAATTCTCGATGGCGAGAATCATGTGGTGGATGTGGTCAATCTCCAGAAGTTTAAGTCGAAACTTCCCATCGATGCCGTCCTGATGGCAGGTGGCAAGGGAGAGCGCCTTCGTCCGCTTACTGAGAAGACACCAAAGCCTCTTCTCGAAGTAGGAGGTAAGTGCATCATTGACCATAATGTTGATCGCCTCATTTCCTATGGAGTGGAGCACGTCAATGTAACTGTCAACTACCTTGGTGAACAGATAGAGGAACATTTCGATACTCCTCGCGATGGCGTACAGGTTCGCACTTTCCGTGAACCAAAGTTCTTGGGTACTATCGGTAGCATCAAGTTTGTAGATATCTTCTACAACGATACCATCCTTGTGATGAACTCCGACCTCTTCACCAACATAGACTATGAGGATTTCTTCTTGCATTTCCAAATACATGATGCAGAGATGTCGGTAGCAGCAGTTCCTTACAACATCAGCATCGAACTCGGTATCCTCGATCTCGATGGCCACAACATTAAGGGACTTATCGAGAAACCCAAGTATAACTACTATGCCAATGCAGGCATCTACTTGATCAAAAAACGCGCTCTTGCTGAGATTCCAGAAGATACTTTCTTCCATGCCACTCACCTTGTAGAGAAGCTCATTGCCCAGGGTAAGAAAGTCATCCGCTATCCTCTCAATGGCACATGGATAGACATTGGCACGTACCAGGAGTATGAGAGAGCAAAGGAATTAGTGAAACATTTGAAGTAATGAGCAATGGAAAATAGGATATTCAAGAAATTAATTCACTCTTCCTATATGCAAGGATTGAGGCAGTATTGGTGGAATCTGTTTGTTAATGGATTTCTGATGTCTTATCTTGTTCCAGTTGGCTTTCGTCGCTTCATACTCAACTTCATGGGTGCGAAGATCAAGGGAGCATTACATGGACATAGTGCCATACTGACAACCAAACTACAATTGGCAGAAAGTAGTTTCATCAACCGCAATTGTTTTATTGACAATAATGCGATGATAACCATCGGAAGGAACTGTTCTATCGGATATAAAGTAACACTCATAACTACCAATCATTCAATGGAATGCTGTGATAAACGGGGAGGTGAAAACCAGCCCTCACCGATTGATATTCATGATGGCTGTTGGATAGGAGCCAATAGTACTATACTTCCTGGGAGTATCATCGAAAAAGGATGCGTGATTGCTGCTGGAAGTGTGGTGAAAGGAACATGTAAGACGAATAGATTATACGCTGGAGTGCCAGCAAAGGAAATAAGACAATTAGACTAATGTTTGGATTATTATCAAAAAATAAGGAGGGTATCTTCAATGTCGGGTTATTAGAAATGGCAATTGCGCTATATCCTATCATTGCAGGATATGGCTATGGTTCTTTTAAATTGGCTTTTGGCTTTCTTTTGATTATTGATGTTTGTTTGATTGGACGTATGAGGCAATCAAACGTGTCGTTCAGACAGTTATACCAATACTTAGCCTTTGTTGTATTGCACAATACAGTGTGGCTGTTTTTGCTACAGTCGGTACCTAGTTATTTTGTGAATTCATGCATAGCCGATGTTATTTATCTTGTTTCAATAGTACTGATAGTCCCACACTTGGACTTTGTTAAGCTCAAGAATTCTATCTACATAGTGGCTGTCGTTTGTATAGTTGGTATGATTTACCATGTGCTGATGATACAGACTGGTCATTCCATTCAGCCTATTAAGTTGCCGTTTATGCCTGAAATGGGATCACAGTCTCGACTTTATGCCTATTTGGATCGTCCTACCTCTTTCTTTTGGGAACCTCAGTCATATGCTTCTTTCATGTTGGTGCCTCTTTTCTTCCTGCTTAGGGAGAGACAAATGCTTTTTGCTTTCCTTGTGGCTGCTTCTATGCTTGTTTCCACCTCTACTACAGGTATCTTGATGGCAATGTTCATGCTTGCTTTCTTCCTACTGACGCAAAAGCAGAAGATATGGTATCGGGTTCTTGGTGTGGCGGCAATCATAGGTCTGGTGTATTTCTTCTTATATTCATCATTCACATCATCAGGACTAGAAAAATTAGAGAATACTAATCTGGAAGAAAATAATAGAACCATCAATGGTCTTTTGATTGCTCAAGATATGAATTTCTTTGATCTCATTTTTGGAGTACCATTTGCCAACTTGCAGGATGCTTACGAAGCCGGGTACATTACTCGAAATATTATTGTAATGGCTGATGGTATCGTGTTTGTTTCCGCTTTTTGGGTGTGCTTGTGTTGTCAAGGTTTGATAGGATTGTTCTTCTTCATGAATGTCTATTGGGGAATATTTAAGCAGAATAAGGCAGTATCACCATACTTGATTTGTATAATAATCAGCCTTTTCTCCAATCCGGATATTTTGGGTGCATCATACGTTTTTCAGCTTATGATAATGTATGTTTTCATATCCTACAATCAGAAGCACGACGAACAATTAGAATACAGTAACAGTTATGAAAATTAATATCCTTACATTTCAGTTTGCTAAAAACTATGGTGCAATTTTGCAGGCGCACGCATTATCTTCATATATAAAGAATGATCTCCATGAAGAGTGTGAGATTATTCAGTATTGGCCAGAGAGAAGTGACGCCTCATGGAATATGTATTATCGAGGATTTGAACCGAAAGTAATTCTACGCAATATCTTTGTTTTTTTCAATATCAAATTTAAGCGAGAATTTAGGGCAAAGAATCAGGTCATGCAGAAAGCTATATCAGAACTTCTGCCTCTTACTAAAGAAAGATATACTCGTGAATCAATCCTAAAGCACCCCCCTACTGCCAATGCCTACATTTGCGGAAGTGATCAAGTTTGGAACTTTGTCAAGTGCTTTGACGATCCTACATACTTCTTCGATTTTACAAAGTCAATGAAGAACGTCAAGCGAATTGGTTATGCACCAAGCATTGCCGACCCATGGCCAAAGTCAAGGTGGGAGGAATTCAAGGGGTATCTTTCTCATATGGATATCATCTCTGTTCGTGAAAAGAGCGATGTGCCAGTGGTTGAGAAACTCTCAGGCAAGCCGGTTACGCACGTCGTAGATCCTGTATTTCTGAAGACAAGAGAGTATTGGGACAACCTCTCGCAGGACATGAACATCAAGGAACACTATATCTTCTGCTATTTCCTAGGTACAAATGATTTGGCTGTTAATCTGGTTAACAAGGTGAAGCAACTTACCGGCTTCAAGATTGTCCACTTGAATCTGAACGCTCGCGATCGTTTTAATTCGGATTACAACCTGCGTGCTGTCTCTCCTCAGCAGTTTATCGGTCTCATCAAGAATGCTTCATACGTTTGTACCAACTCATTCCATTGCTCTGCATTCTCTATCATCTTCCGCAAGAACTACTTTGTAGCTCCCAAGGGTTTTGCCAATGCCCGTATGGAGAGCCTGCAGGAGATGTTCGGTCTGAACAATCGCATGTTTACGCAAGAGCTGATTGATGGCATGACCATTGAACAGATGACTGTAGATTATTCTAAGGCTGACGAAAAGTTCGCTCCATTTAAGGAGAAGTCTTTACAATACCTCAACAACGCACTTTATGGAGAACCAAATTAAACTGGTGGAGAAAGCACATTGCACAGGTTGTCGAGCTTGTTCCAATGCTTGCCCCACATCGAGCATTAAGTTTGAGTTGAACGGGTTGCACTATTACCCTACGATAGATGAGGACACCTGCATCCGTTGCGGCAAGTGCATGGGTGTATGCTCGCCTCTTCAATGGGGGATAAAGCATCCTTCCGGTATAGAAGCAAAGTCCAAGTATTACTGTGCCTGGAATAAAGATGCAGCAGAACGATATGCTGCCACTTCGGGAGGCGTTGGTGGTGCTATGGCTGAACTGGCGTTGAAAAACGGGTGGTATGTGTGTGGAGCTGCTTTCGATAAGGATTGGCATCTATCTCACATCGTATCAAACGATAAATCCATTATAGAGCAGATTAGGGGCTCTAAATATCTACAGAGTAATACGGATGGGGTATATGCAAAGATTAAAGTACTCTTGGACGAAGGTGAGAAGGTGCTGTTTATCGGTACTCCTTGCCAGACCGATGCTTTGAACAATTGCGTTCCTGTGAGGCTGCGAGAGAATCTGCTTCTTTGCGAGATTATCTGCCATGGTATCAATTCACCCAAGGTTTGGGAAGATTACAGACATCACTTGGAGAACTACCACAAGTCTCCAATAGCCATCTATAATTTCCGCTCCAAGAGTTATGGATGGGGTAAGCTGCGAGTAGCCTATACATTGGCAAATGGCAAGGAGGTGGATGTTCCTGCTTACCAAAACATATTCCACCATTGGTTTGGACAGCACTTCATGCTTCGCGAGTCTTGCCTCAGGTGTCAGTACAGAACCGTCAATCGCTATTCGGACATCATCATTGGCGATTTCTGGGGAATTGAAACCATTGAGCCGTCACTAGATGTAAAGGCTGGCGCTTCGGTTGTCATCACCAATACTCCTACAGGTGAGTCGTTCTTTGTCGAATGTCAGATGACAAAGAAGGAAATAGAATCTTCTTCAGCCTTGAAGGTCATAAAGGGTTTTGTTGACAAGACCAGCGAAGAGCATAAGATGAAGGAAATAGATAGGATGCATAAGTTTGAAGAGGATTATGCTTCCCATTCGTTTGATGCGATGTACAAACAGCTATATCCAAGGATCACTCCTATGCAAAAGTTGCTGAACTCTGTATTATACTACCTGCACTTAAAGAAATGAATAAAGAGAATATTGCAAAATCCGCGATAGGTGTTACCATCGTGATGATTATTGGCTATTTCCTTTCGTTTGGAAAGGAAGCGCTCGTTGCATACTACTTTGGTGTATCTCCTGAAGTGGATGCCTATACCATTGCTATTCAGGTTCCTGTTGTTCTCTTCTCGTTTGTAGCTGTGGCTATTCAGTCGGTTATAGTTCCGTTGTATTCAGATATACTCTATAATCAGAGTCGCGAAAAGACCAATCTGTTTGCCAGCAATCTCATCATTATTGTCTCGCTATTTGTCTTGCTGCTCTTTGTTTTGGGTGAGGTATTCGCGAGCGGATTGATTTATTTGTTTGCTCCTGGTTTCGATTCTGAGGTTCATGAACTTGCAGTAACCCTCCTGAGGATAACGCTTCCTACAGTGTTTTTCTCGCTGATTGTGAAGGTCTATACCGCAATCCTGAATGTCAACAAAAAATATGTTTTCCCCGAATTGGGATTATTGCTGCTAAACATCGGATTGATTATCACAATCGTTGTCCTTCAAGCCCAGTACGGCATTGTGGCTGCTTGTTTAGGTCAGATTGTGGGCACGTTGGTTCAGTTTGGATTTTTAGCTCTATTAATCAGAAAGTACTTCTCATTCACTTTCTATTTCAACCCTAAAGAAGAGAAAATGAAGCAGGCATTGAAGATGTCATTGCCTGTGTTCTGGAGTATCAGTGTGGCAGAACTGAACGCCATGATCAACCGAATGGTTGCCTCATTCCTGTTTGTGGGCTCCATTGCTGCACTCAGTTATGCGCAGAAACTGAATACTATCTTCATCTCCTTCTTTACATCGGCTATTGCAACCATCGTATATCCTCTGTATGCAGAATCAGCTGCAAAAGGTGATACAAAACAGTTCAATAGTCGAATCAACCTGACAATGTCGGCATACGCATTCTTCCTTGTGCCGGCGATGGCATTCCTGTTATGTTTCAAGCGTGAGGTTGTTACATTGGCATTTGCACGAGGAGCCTTTGATACTTCTGCCATCGATTTGACTCAGCAACTCTTAGGTTTCTATGTGCTCGGATTGCTATTCCTTTCGTTGCGGGGTACAGTTACGAATGTGTTCTATTCGCTGAAAGACAGTACCACGCCGGCCAAGAACGCAACTGTCGGTGTTCTTATCAATCTTGTGTTGAACCTTACGCTACCGTTTGTTATGGGAATCAATGGTCTTGCTCTGGCTACAGCACTCTCGGCCATCTACATTACGACTATGTTGCTCATCTTGCTGTTGAAGAAATATCAGGAATTTAATCTCACTGGGTTCTTCAAGAACTTTAAGGGTATTGTTGTAGCTTCTGTCGTAACTGCTGTTGCAATGGTAGTATGTAAATACTTCATGGAAGATAGTTCTGTTATCCTGCGGTTCTGCATAGGATGTTTGTGCTGCATGGTTTGCTACCTGACGTGTATAGTTATCATGCGAGTTCCTATATTCATAATGTTTACAGATATGATTAAGAAAAAGAAAAAATAATATGGTAAAACTGATAATAAGAGACGATGATTGTAACTTCTTCACTCGTCCTGAAGATTTAGAGCATGTATATCGTTCCATTTCAGATTTTCCTGTCACCTTTGCAGTTGTTCCTGAAGTGACGGATGTGTATGGTGGATGTCCTGATACAATGAACAATACCATTCCTCGTTCTGTAGGCGAGAACAAAGAGTTGGTAACCTACCTCAAGCAGAAACTGGAAGAGGGTAAGTGCGACATCACTTTGCATGGAGTATATCATGGATATAAGTTTGATAAGGATGGCAAGAAGATTCCGGAAATGATTTGGCGAAACAATGAGCCTGATCTTTGTGAGAATCTTGGTCGATGCAAGAAGTATTTGGAAGAGACGTTTGATTATCCTATCAACTGCTTTGTGGCTCCAAGTAATCAGATTTTGAAAGAGGGTGTTAAAGCGGTTTATTCTAACGGCATGAACTACTCTGGTATTATCGCGTCATCGTTCAATAGGGAGTTCTCATTGAAGAGTCTTGTGAATTATATTAAGCGCTGGAGCATCAGACTCTTCCTTGGTTTCCCTTATCCTGGAGTGATGAATTATGGTACACACTTGGAAGTGAATGCCACCAATCGTACATCCTACGATTTCTTGAAGAAGCTGTTCCATTATTGCGACAAGCATGATATGCCACTGGCTATCAATGTGCATTATTGGCACATGCGTGATAACGAGGAGTACTATAAGGGTTTCTTTGATTTTATTAACTATGCTCTTGCTCATGGTGCAGTACCTACTCGCATGAGTGATTGTTTTAATAAGTATAAATAATTTACAGGATGAAAATACTATCTTTCGGACATATCCCGTCCGCTGTAGGAGGTCGGCAGAGTAGCGGTCTCGCTAATGTCATCTATCAGTTGGCTTATCATGTGGCAAAGCAGGATGGCGTGGAGATGACAATGGTAGCTACGGATGTCTTTGTGCCGGAGCTTCACAAGGGTGCGCTCACCATCTTGGGATGGACGAAAGGGATGCTGATGAAACATGCACTGAAACATCCTTGTACGGTTGCAAAGATACTCGTCAATACGCTCAGTTGCAAGGGCCAGTATTCACTATTGGTTTCAGTTCCCGGGGTGTTTTTCAAGAGCCTGCTTCTTGATTATGCCATCCGAAAAATTCACCCAAAGATAGTGCATCTGCATGGTGTGGTTGCTATGTATTACCTTCCTATCGTTCCTTCAAATGTAAAGGTGGTGGTTACGCTTCATGGCAATGTGGGTGCAGACAATAATCTTCCTAATCGTGAGGTGTATGCTAAGTTAGAGAATGCCCTTTGTTTATCGTCAGGAATTGATTCTTTGTGTACCATATCCACTACGATTCCCAAGATCCTGAAGGAGGCGTACGGTACCATCGTTCCACCGGTCAATGTAATCCTGAACGCTTACGATAATAGTGTGTTTGGTTATGTCAAACCAAAAGAGCATAAGAAGACAACCCTTTGTACCATCGCTTCTTTCTCGAAACTGAAGGGACAAGAGCGGGTAATTGAGGCATTGCGCAACAGCAATTGCGATTATCGCTATCTGTGTATAGGCCACATCTCTGAGGAGAATAAGGCGATGATCGAAGAGAAAGCAAAAGGATTGGACTTTGAGTGGCTGGGTGTGAAGAAACCGACTGAAATTCGTAAAATACTTGCTGAATGTGACTATATGATTCTGCCAAGCTCATCAGAAGGCTTTGGTCTAGTCTATCTCGAAGCTATCGCATGTGGCGTGCCGGTTATCATTCCTCAGTACTTGCCCTTGGCTCAGGAGGGTTATATCCTTAACGAGAGTAATTCCATTCGCATAGCAGACAGTAGCTCAAAAGCTATTGAGGTAGTATTGCCTTCACTACAGGAAAGTAAATGGGACAGAAAAACAGTTTCAGAGTCTATCATCTCCTATACTTGGGACAATATCGCTAAAGAATATGAAGCACAATTTGCATCACTAATTAAAAAATGAAACAATGGATTTTAGAAGTTTATATCGTCTCAATTTGCTGTTTATCAACGCGGGGGGTAAAGTAAAATATCTACTCCGCCTTTCTTCATTGAGTAAGACCAAGAAATTATTAAAGACAAACGAGGAGATTATTGCGACCCGTAAGCACGACACCATCTACATCTGTGGACTTGGTCCTTCGCTGGCAGATGTGGATTTGGATAGGTTGATAGACAAAGATACCGATACCTTGGTCGTGAACCATTTTTTCAAGATGGCTGAGAAGACAAAATTGAGACCAACCTACTATCTGATGGCTGATGCCGGATTCATGAAACCAAAGCATATTGAGGCTTTCAACAAGGCTGTTGAAATGTATAAGAAAGATACCACTTTTGTCTGGAGCACCTCCTTTCTGAGCATCAATCCCGATTTGGTCAACTTGGACTGTAAGAAGACTTTCCTTGCCATGTACAATGGCTACTACATCGATCCTAAGAAGTTTGAGCTTACTAAGGTCATGCCGGCTTTTGGTAATGTCGTTTGTGCTGCTATTGCATTTGCCATAGGTGCAGGATATAAGAAGATAGTCCTTCTGGGATGTGATTTCAATTCTTTTGCCTTCCCTCATGAGGTTCATTGCTATGATGGCGGTAAGGAAAACAAGGCTGTACGAAGAATATCTCTTGGCTATGAGCTCTTCTGCTATTGTTTCGATGCATTTGTCCATGTGCAGTTGGCAGAATATGCTAGAACATTGGGCGTTGAGATCATCAATTCTACCAAAGGATCGCTAATTGATGCGTATCCTATGAATGTTGATGAAACTTTATATAAAACTGGTGTTGATAAGTAATGGGAGCTTTAAAATACATTAAAGGTGGACTGAGAAATCTCTTGAATCCAGGTGTGTCATTTCTATCGCGTATTGATGATGTTTCAGAGGTTAGTCCAAAAGCAAAGGTATATGGCAAGACACAGATTTATCAGTCACAAATTGATGACTACTCGTATGTGGCGAGTGGAACGCAAGTGATTTGTACTGAAATTGGAAAATTTTGTTCTATTGCTGATGATGTAATTCTTGGTCCTGGAATACATACTCTTAGTCAAATATCTTCCTCTCCAATTTTCACAGAATACTATAATGCAGTTGGCAAGAGTTGGACTTCCAAAACTGTAGCAAAGCCCTTCAAACCTGTGCGTATAGGACACGATGTGTGGATTGGCAGCAGAGTGGTTGTTATGGGAGGTGTAACTATCGGAAATGGTGCAGTCGTAGGAGCATGTGCCGTAGTCACTAAGGATGTTCCTCCATACGCCATTGTAGGTGGTGTTCCTGCAAAAGTCATTCGCTATCGTTTCCCTGAAGACGTTATTTCAAAACTAGAGGAAATCCAATGGTGGGATATGCCAGAGGAGAAACTTAAGTCGTACATCGCATTATTCCAAAAAGAAAATATAAGGATTGAGGATCTAGAAGAGTTTTGTTGCTAATATGAAACCTGCCCGAACAAGTGAAGTGTAAGTTCATGGTGCAATTCCAACGGACGGAAAAAAGAATGAAATCAAATTATGAGTGAATTGCAAATATCACAACGAGGGTATCGAATGCCACAATCGCCAATCCGTAAGTTAGCTCCTTTGGCGTATGCGGCTGAGGATGAGGGCGTGAAGATTTACCGACTGAATATCGGTCAGCCGGATCTGCCTACTCCGCAGAAGGTGATGGATGTGCTTAAGAATGTGGATCTTATCACCCTAGAGTACTCGCCTTCGCAAGGTTATAGGTCGCTTCGTGAGGCGCTGGTAAACTACTACGAGCGCTACCAAATAAAGTTGAATGCGAGTGAGATTATAGTTCCAGAGCCTGCATATGCGAACTACATGAGCTTTGCTATTTCGGCGGGTGCGGATTCGTACGGTGGTAACTACCATTGAGGAAGGATTCTGCTTGCCTCATGTAGATAAGTTTGAGAAACTGATCAACGAGCGCACAAAGGCGATTCTGATTTGCAATCCAAACAATCCTACAGACTACCTTTATACGCAGAAGGAGATGAACTGGATTCGCGACTTCGTAAAGAGGTATAACCTATATCTATTCTCAGATGAGGTGTATCGCGAGTTCATCTATACTGGATCGCCTTACATTTCGGCAATGCAATTGGAGGGTATCGAGCAGCATGTGGTGCTGATTGATTCGGTGTCGAAGTGTTACTCAGAGTGCGGCATTCGTATTGGTGCTCTCATCACGAAGAACGAACAGGTGAGTAAGACCGTCATGAAGTTCTGTCAGGCGCGACTGAGTCCTCCGTTGTTGGGTTAGCTAGTGGCAGAGACTTCCATCTCGAAGGAACGGAGCAGTATTCGCGCGAGGTGTACGACGAGTATGTGAAACGTAGGAAATGTATGATTGATAGTGTGAATCGTGCCCTCAGTTGCTATACCCCCGGTGCCTATGGGCGCGTTCTACAAGGTGGCAAAGCTGCCAGTGGTTGGTGAGACGATTATGCAGGCTTCTGCTGCTGGATTCTATACTTCGCCTGATTTGGGAAAAGATCAAGTGAGACTAGCGTATGTGCTTTGTAAAGAAGATTTATAGAGGACATTTATGATATTGCAAAAAGTTTTAGATGAATATGATATATTGAATAACAAATAATTGATATGTACGTACATTTCTTTAAGAGAGTCATAGACTTTCTGGTTGCGTTGTGTGCGCTTCCTTTCTTTTGTGTAATTTACATTGTATTAGCTCCTTTCTATTTCTTTATGGATAGAGGCCCGATGTTCTATTCTGGAAAGCGTCTGGGACAGTATGGCAAGTCGTTCCCTATGCATAAGTTCCGCTCAATGAAGGTGAATGCACCAGATATTCGTCTGAAGGACGGTTCGACTTACAATGGTGATGATGATTCACGTGTAACAAAGCTTGGCCGTTTTATCCGTAAGACGAGTTTGGATGAGATACCTCAGATTTTAAACGTACTGAAGGGTGACATGAGTCTGATTGGTCCTCGTCCTGATCCGCTAGATTGGCTGGACAAGTATAAAGAGGAAGAGAAGGTCTTCCTGAATGTGCGTCCCGGAATCACTGGCTATAATCAGGCATACTATCGTAATAGTGCCGATGCACAGGAGAAGATTGACAATGACGTGTATTACGCAAAGAACATCAGTTTCGCCCTTGATGTGAAGATAATTTTGAAAACCATCAAGACAGTGTTGTGCCGCGAGAATGTTAATGTAACAAGAGAATAATCACTATGCGAGAATACGGAAGTGAGCATCCTGCCATTGTGCTTCCAGATGGTTATTTTGAGTCGATGGAGGAATATGGTCGTGAGGTGTTGTTTATGAGAAGTGGCCGTGAAGCTTTGCTGTTGGCAGCAATAGCTGCTTCTCCAGAAAAAGACAAAACGATACTCTTTCCTGCCTACTGCTGTTGGTCAATGAGTGCGCCTTTTGAGAAGGCGGGCTGGAAGGTGATTTATTACCGCCTGAAGGAAGATCTGACTGTCGATATTGACTATCTGATACAACTGTTAGAAAAGGAGAAGCCACAGGCAATACTGACAATGAACTTCTATGGTAGTGCTTCGACAGACGATGCTGTACGTATGATTAAGGATTGCGATGAAGACATAAAGGTCATTGAGGACTTCAGTCATTGTACCTTTTCGCTCAAGTTGATACACAATCCAAAGGTTAATATATACGTGTCGAGCATACGAAAATCGATAGGTGTGTGTGATGGGGCTGTGATATTAAGCAAAGAGCCGCTACCTACCCAGTACATACAAAAGGAACAAAAGGATTTTGCTGACAAGCGCTTTGTAGCTCAGACGGATAAGGCACGCTATACCTACAGTAAAAATCAAGAGAAGAAAGGTGAATTCCTCAGTACAATACGCGAGTGTGAAGGGATTATCAACGAGTTTACGTCTGTTCGCCCTATCTCAGATCGTGCAAGAAAGCAGTTGGCTCAAGTGAATGGTGAGGAGATTGCCTATGCCCGTAGGAAGAATATGCGCCACTTGTGGTCATTGCTGAATGGCAAGGTGGAGATGGTTCCGGGATTGGAACGATGCATGGAGGGGGCTCCATTCTCATTGCCTATCCTTATAGATAATCGCGATGAGGTGCAAAGTACCTTGGCTAAAAGAGGTATCTATACGCAGTTGTTATGGCCTATTTGCGAGGAGGCTCAGCAGGTGTGTAGCGTGTCGAAGATGATGGATGCTCGAATGCTTAGTGTACCTATTGACCAACGATATTCATGGGATGACATTGAGGATATGGCAGGCATCATCTGTAATGTGCTCAATGTTTAGGACTAAATAATATAAGAATATTATGCAAAAAAGACTATTGGTATTGGCCGCAGGCATCTTGCAAGTGCCTGTCATCAAGAAGGCCAAGGATATGGGAATATATGTAATTGCTGCCGATGGCGATGCGAATGCCGTAGGTTTGCAACATGCAGATAAAGCTGTGGTGGTGAACATCACCAGTGAGGAGGATGTGCTTCGTGTAGCACGTGAGGAACGTATTGATGGTGTGATTCATCCTTGCTCGGAGGTGAGCATGAATGTGATGGGTCGTCTCAATGAGGAGTTAGGATTGTCGGGCATCACCAAGTTACAGGCGATTCGTGCGACGAACAAGCATCTAATGCGTGAGGCATTTGAGAGGGGCAATGCCCCTTCACCGAAGTCTTTCTGTTTTGAGGATGCAAATAAAGCTTGGAAGTGTTTCTGTAAGGAATTGCCTAAGGATGGCATTCTTAAGCCCTCTCGAAATAGTGGTTCACGTGGGATTGCAAAGATACAGAAAGGACTCTCTGAAGTTCAGTTTGTTGAATTATTCAATCGTGCTAAAGAGAAATCACGTGATAAGAGTGTTATGCTTGAGCAGTTTGTTGAAGGGCCTGAGTTCTCTGTGGAAATCATTGCTTGGAATGGTGAAGTAAATGTGCTGACAGTAACAGATAAGAAGACAACAGAGGCTCCCTATTTTGTGGAGTTGGGTCATAATCAGCCTTCTTGTTTCCCTCAATATACTGTGGATTCAATTAAGGACGCTGCAGTAGCTGGTGTGAAAGCTTTGGGCGTGATGAACTGTGCATGCCATGCAGAGGTAAAAGTTCAGAACGGTGAGGCTTATATCATGGAGATTGGAGCTCGCCTTGGTGGTGATTTCATTTCTACTGAATTGACCCATTTGAGTACGGGTGTAGATATGGTGGCTGCTGCTATCAATTGCGCACTCGGTATAGCGCCATGTCTTGAGTCTTCAGAGGAGAAACATGGAGTCTGCATCCGCTATTTCTGCCCGAAGCCTGGAAAATTGGTAAGTATACAGAACACCGAGGTGCTGGATGATTCTCGTGTGTATCTCTGGGAGATTTACCACAAGGAGGGCGATATGATTCCAGAGGTGACGAGCAGTCTATGCAGAAGCGGTCACGTGATTGTGACCGAAGAGACTCCCCAAAAAGCCATTGCGTTGGCAGAGAGATTGATTAACGAAGTAAAGTTGGAGACAGTATGAAAGCAGTATTCCCCTGTTCATATTACTTGCCTGAGACGGCAGCAAGCCTCTACTTGACGGACAACATCATTCATGCTTGTGCCGAGCAGAACTTAGAGGTGGATCTATACACGCCTACCCCTACGCGAGCTGTGCCAGAGGGTGCAAAATGGAAGCGATATGAAACAGATGTGGATGGCAAGTTGCGCATCCACCGCTTCCATTTGTATGGCGAGGGTAAAAATCCTATTTTGAGAGCATTGCGCTATGTGATAGGTGAGGTGATGTTACTTCACTACTGTATATGGAAGAAATATGATGTTGCGTTTATCGATTCGACTCCACCAATACAAGGATTAAAGATGCCGCTGATTAAGTGGCTGAAGCGAAAGCCAACGGTGTATAATGCTCAGGATATTTTTCCTGACTCCCTAGTGAACAACGGACTGTCGAAGGGGGGGAGTCTTGTATGGAAAATTGGTCGCATCGTGGAGAAGATTACCTACAAGTATGCAGATAAGATTATCGTAATTTCTGAGGACTTCAAGAAAAATCTTTTGGCGAAGGGTGTTCCTGAGGAGAAGATTGTTGTGGTGTATAACTGGGTGGATCAGAATGCAGTGGTAGATATTCCGAGGGAGAAGAACAAACTGTTTGAGATGTATGGATTAGACAGGAGTAAATTCTATGTTACATATAACGGTAACATTGGGTTGTCTCAGAACATGGATATGCTGCTAAGTGTGGCTGAGGAGTTAAAAACATCCAATTCTGACATCCACTTTGTTCTTGTGGGTACGGGGGCTTATCTGGACGAGGTGAAGAGAATGGTGGCTGAGAGAAATATAGATAATGTACATATACTTCCATTCCAACCATATGAGGATATTAGTCATGTATTCTCGTTGGGTGATGCGTCTCTCGTGATTTCTAAGCCCGGAACGGGTTCGGCATCTGTGCCTTCAAAGACATGGAGCATCATGTCGGCAAGTCGTCCTGTACTGGCCAATTTCGATGAGAATGAACTCAAGAGCATCCTTGAAGATAATAGCTGCGGCATCTTCACTAAGGCGGGCGATAAAGAGGAGTTTAAGAAGTCGATACTTACACTGTATCTCAATCGCGAACTCTGTAAAGAGTACGGCAAGAACGGTCGTCAGTTCGTATTGAATAATCTCACTCGTGAGGTGGGTACACAGAAGTATGTGGATGTGATAAAGTCTGTAGTGAAAGACTAATGAATGAATTATTTTTCGAGTTACTCTAGTTGCTATAGGTACTCGCGATGTATTGTCGCATGTTTCTTCGGCAATGGAATGGCAGGAGATAAATGAGATTTCGGAAAAGCAAGGACTAACAGGTATTTCGTTTCATAGTGGGCAAAGGCTGTATGAGGAATAGTCTGAGCAAACTGTCTATTTGCCCATCGGCTTGAAAATGCAGTGGCTTGGAATGGCAGCATACATTCAGGAAGAAAACTTGTTGGTGGATGAGCATTGTGAGGAGATTACTCGTATGCTAGCGGAGGATAGTTTTAGGAGTTGTATTCTGAAGGGGCAAGCTAATGCCTGCTATTATCCACAGCCCCAGTTACGTACTTCAGGAAACATTGATATATGGGTCAGTCCCATTGCCTCGAAGGGGTTGTTTGAAGATAGAAAGCTAGTGGCTAAGTATGTGATAGACAGGGAGGATGACTATATCCGTATGCAGTACCATCACATTGACTATCATATATTCCCCGATGTGGAAGTGTATTTCTGCCTTATAGTGCTGTTTAACTATCGTAAGAACGAGCGTTTGCAAAACAAGTTCGGAAGCGGAATGGATGGAAATAAGAATAGAAACAAATTTGATCAATAACTTAAAAAACAAATAAAAATGAGTACAGATTTGAGAAGAAGGAATATTCCTTTTTCGCCTCCAGATATGACGGAAGCTGAAGCTAATGAAGTTCGTGATGCAATTCTGAGTGGTTGGATTACGACTGGCCCTCGTACTAAGAAACTGGAGAAGATAATTTCTGAATACGTTCACACAGATAAGACGGTATGTCTGAACTCTGCTACGGCTGCCATGGAGATGGTGTTGCGTGTGTTGGGTGTGGGTCCTGGCGATGAGGTTATCATGCCTGCATACACTTATACAGCATCAGCTTCGGTTGTTCAGCATGTAGGTGCTACCATCGTGATGGTAGACTCGCAGAAGGACAATGTTGAGATGGACTACGAGAAGTTGGCTGCAGCTATCACGGAACGCACTAAGGTGATTGTTCCTGTTGACTTGGCTGGTATTTGTGCAGATGTGGATAAGATCAAGGAGATTGTGATTCGTCCTGAGATTTTGGCAAAATTCACTCCTAAGAATGATATACAGAAATTGATTGGTCGTATCGTGGTGTCTAACGATTGTGCGCACTCGTTTGGTGCTTCTCGCCACGGCAAGATGGCAGGTGAGATTGCGGACTTCTCTTCATTCTCATTCCATGCGGTGAAGAACTTCACGACAGCAGAGGGTGGCGCAATGACTTGGAACTTGGCTTTCGGTAGTGAGAAGGTAGAGCGTCAGCAGATGTATTGCGGAAGTCTTGTGCCGTTTATCGAGGATGAAAGCTGGAATGAGTTCATTTACCGCCTCTCACAACTCTTCTCTCTCCATGGTCAGAACAAGGATGCATTGGCTAAGACTAAGTTAGGTGCATGGGAGTACGACATTATCGGCCCATGGTACAAGTGCAACATGACAGACATAATGGCTGCTATGGGTTTGGTACAGTTCGAACGCTATTCTGAGATGCTGAAGAAGCGTGAAGAGTATGTGGCCTATATGAATAAGGCTATTGATGATCTTAACGCTAACCTTGACACTAGCCATCAGGTAGCTTATCTGAACCATAAGGCTGAGGATCATTGCTCATCGCATCACTTGTATCTGGTGCGTCTGCAAGGTCGCACCCGTGAAGAGGCTAACCATGTAATTGGGCAGATGGCAGAGCGAGGCATTGCTACTAATGTACATTACAAGCCACTTCCTATGATGACTGCATACATGGCTCTCGGCTTCGACATCAAGTACTATCCTAATGCCTATAACTTGTTCGAGAATGAGATCACCCTCCCGCTCAACACTTGCATGACTATGGAGGATGTCGAGTATGTGATGGAGAATTTCGTGGATATCGTCAAATCGTTGTAAGCTATTGGCATTGTGGCCAATTTCAAAAAACTTATGGGAGGTATTTGCAAAATTAACATATACCTTTTCTGGTCTCAAAAGACAGATAAGTCTTGTTACGATGATTGTGCAACTGCAAGAAAAAACGGATAACTATGATACACATAGATAAGAAACTAATATCAGAACTGTTTGACAGGGCTTTGGTAAATCCTCGCCTTCGTCATAGTTTTGATCTTTGTAATCCAGATAATAGTGGGCAGCGTATGCTCAATGCCCTCATGCTAGGAACCAGTGTACCGATTCATCGTTATTCCAATTCAAACGAAAATGCTATCCTAATTTGTGGCAAGCTCGTGGAGATTATCTATGATAATGATGGCAACGAGAAAGACCGTATTCATCTGAATTCTACCGTAGGAAGTTTTGGTTGTGTAGTACCTACTGGAGCATGGCATACTGTAGAGATTCTTGACCCTTCTGTTATCTGCGAAGCAAAAGACGGTAAGTATGGCGAGGATGGCAGTGAAACACTTGACGAGTACAGAGCAAAGCTGACTGGAAAAACAACCGATAACAAGTCATTTTCAAACTCACTTGGTGACCTAAAGAAAAACATCGAGTATCTCATTGGTATGGAACGTCAATCTGGTTCAATGGATGCAACTCTCCCTTTATACGTTTCTCGTATGCTCAATGTTCCCACTCGAAGATGTGAGCAAGTTATGAAAGAGCTTTGATAGAATAATTTAACCCCTTAATTGATACTTTATTATGATTACAGAAGAATTGAAAAAACGAGTAGCTGACTTTGTTGAAATGGAGTAGCGTTCGGGTTCAATGCAGTTAATGACATCAGGATTACGTCGCTCGCTGCATGCGGATTGCCGAGGAAGATGCCGCTGAAACTTTCGAAACATTGAAGAAGTAATGTTTATCTGTCAGCACAAGTAGGGCTAATACCTGCGACTTGACAGAAGTCTACTAATATCGACCACAATGAATTTCTCCTACATTTCCCATAAAAAGATGATGGGTATAACATCGTTTACATACCGTAGCAATCTGAATCTTGTCCATAAGGAGTCACTTTTCCGGATTGCTGTTTTCCTTGGTGTGTCCGTTGGTAAATCAGCGAGTAAACTTACCATGATTGATAAAATCGATTCCTACGCCAAGGCAAATCCGATAGAGGAATTGGAAAAGCTTTGTGTGAAGGAACTGGTCTGGGAGTTCGTCAAGACGGGTCTCGATACTCCCCGTGGTAAAAGCTTCCTGCCAGACCTATAATATCTTGAAGATATTTTTTCTAGTCTCTGTGTGTTATGACAAGAAGACGCGGAAGGAGAATCTGCTGATGGCCGATGAACTGCGGGAGTTGTTTGTATCTCACCTCGATTTCGTCCTGAAAAAATCTTGGAAGGAAGAGAGAGATTTGGCGGTAATCGGATATGTCGGTTGTTCAACTCTCAAAAATAGATGGAGATGACTTTGACGGAATGGCACCGGATGATATGTTCCAACGCTTTTTTGAGCATATCTTGGATGATGACCAGCTGACTGCCGATTACTTTGATGACGATGATCCTGACGCTCTAGATGATAACCTAAAGCTTTCTCAAACGACAAAATATTCAATGACTTCTGATTCTGGTGAAGGTTGTCCGCGACCTTCATTACAATTCCTAAGTTAAAGTGTTTAGGGCTTCTATAAATTCATCAAGAAGGAAGATATGTTCTTGAAGCGTTCTGAGGAGAGTTATAGTAATGTTTGCTTTAATGGTGAGAAGGTTGACTTTGACTCTTTTGAATGGGACTATTTGCTGTATTAGCTAGGAAAAATGGGGGTATGGCTGATAAAATATGTATATACTATAAATGAAATATTAATGAATAAAATGAAAAAGATAGCTTTAATATCAGGAATCACCGGTCAGGATGGTTCATTTTTAGCCGAGTTTTTAATAGAAAAAGGATATGAAGTCCATGGTATCCTTCGTCGTTCCTCTTCTTTCAACACCGCACGTATCGAGCATCTTTATCTGGATGAGTGGGTACGTGACATGAAAAAGGAGCGTTTGGTTAATCTTCATTATGGAGATATGACGGATTCCAGTTCCTTGATCCGTATAATCCAGCAGGTACAACCGGATGAAATTTATAACCTGGCCGCACAAAGCCATGTGAAAGTTTCTTTTGATGTACCGGAGTATACAGCTGAAGCGGATGCTATCGGCACACTTCGCATGCTGGAAGCTGTCCGTATCCTTGGAATGGAGAAGAAGACAAGGATTTATCAGGCTTCCACTTCTGAACTATTCGGTTTGGTCCAAGAAGTTCCACAGAAGGAAACTACTCCATTCTATCCCCGTTCCCCGTATGGAGTAGCCAAACAATACGGTTTTTGGATAACCAAGAACTATCGTGAAAGCTATGGCATGTATGCTGTAAACGGAATCCTTTTTAATCATGAAAGTGAACGTAGAGGAGAGACTTTTGTAACCCGTAAGATAACATTGGCTGCTGCCCGTATTGCGCAAGGTCTTCAGGACAAACTTTATTTGGGAAACCTGAACTCACTTCGTGACTGGGGATACGCTAAGGATTATGTAGAATGTATGTGGCTGATTCTTCAGCATGACACTCCTGAAGACTTTGTAATTGCTACTGGAGAATACCACACTGTACGTGAATTTACGACACTGGCTTTCAAAGAAGTCGGCATTGAACTTCGTTGGGATGGTGAAGGTGTGAATGAGAAAGGCATTGATGTATCGACGGGAGAGGTTCTGGTTGAAGTCGATCCTAAATATTTCCGTCCTGCTGAAGTTGAGCAGTTACTGGGTGATCCTAGCAAAGCCCGTACATTACTTGGCTGGAATCCTACCAAGACTTCTTTTCCCGAACTGGTAAAAATCATGGTATCGCATGATATGAAGTTTGTGAAGAAGCTTCACATGAAAGAACTGATGAATAGAGAAGAATAAGAATGGATAAGAATACGAAGATTTATGTAGCAGGACACCATGGTCTGGTGGGTTCCGCTATCTGGAATAATTTGCAGCGTCGTGGTTACACGAATCTTGTAGGACGCTCTCATAAAGAACTGGACCTTCTTGATGGCGTAGCCGTAAAACAATTCTTTGATGAAGAACAGCCTGATGCAGTTGTCCTTGCCGCTGCGCATGTCGGTGGTATCCTTGCAAACTTGCAGTATCGTGCCGATTTTATCTATCAGAATCTCCAGATTCAGCAGAATGTGATCGGTGAGAGTTTTCGTCATAACGTACAGAAACTGCTTTTTCTGGGCAGTACCTGTATTTATCCCCGTGATGCGACACAGCCGATGAAGGAAGACGCTCTGCTGACTTCTCCTTTGGAATATACGAACGAGCCTTATGCCATTGCCAAGATTGCTGGTTTGAAGATGTGTGAAAGCTTCAATCTTCAGTATGGCACGAACTATATCGCCGTGATGCCTACCAACCTTTATGGTCCAAATGATAATTTCCATTTGGAAAACAGTCATGTTCTTCCTGCCATGATTCGCAAGATTCATCTGGCTAAATGTTTAAACGAAGGTGACTGGAAGGCCGTTCGTAGAGACCTTGACTTGCGTCCTGTGGAAGGTGTGACCGGTAGTGAGTCTGATGCTGAAATATTGGATAAATTGGCAAAATTTGGTATTACTCCTGAATCGGTTACACTTTGGGGGACCGGAACACCTATGCGTGAATTCTTATGGAGTGAAGAGATGGCTGATGCGAGCGTTCATGTACTGTTGAACGTTGATTTCAAAGATACTTATGTTACAGGCAGTAGAGACATTCGTAACTGCCATATCAATGTTGGTACAGGTAAGGAAGTTAGTATCCGTGAAGTTGCTGAAATAATTATGAAGGAAATTGGCTTTAAAGGTATCCTTCTTTGGGATAGTTCAAAGCCTGATGGTACAATGCGTAAATTAACAGATGTATCGAAGTTACACAGTTTAGGCTGGCATCATAAGGTTGAGATTGATGAAGGAATCGAGCGTCTTTATGAATGGTATTTGAAAGGTGTCTAAGTTTTATAATTTATATATTATGGAAAAATTAAACGGAAGGAATGTTTTAATACTGTTGTTGATCCTGCTTCTTACAGCTTGTCAGTCTTATAAAAAGGTGCCTTACTTGCAGGATGCAGAAGTCGTTTTGTATAGTACGCAGAACGAACAGTTATATGATGCAAAGATCATGCCCAAAGACTTGTTGACTATTGTAGTGTCGTGTACCAGTCCTGAACTGGCTGCGCCTTTTAATCTGACAGTGGCTACGCAGAGTAATGCTGCTTTGAATTATACGACTACTCAGCCTGTCCTGCAGCAATATTTGGTGGATAATGAAGGTAATATCAACTTTCCGGTATTGGGTGAACTTCATGTGGGCGGATTGACAAAGAAGGCAACTGAACAGATGATTGTAGAAAAGTTGAAACCTTATATTACGGAAACTCCTATTGTAACGGTACGTATGGTAAATTATAAGATTTCCGTGATTGGTGAAGTTGCCCGTCCCGGTACATTTACGATTTCCAATGAAAAGGTGAACATCCTGGAAGCTTTGGCTATGGCAGGTGATATGACCGTATATGGTCTACGTGATGATGTTAAGCTGATACGAGAGAATGCCAATGGTAAGCAGGAAATTATTCCTTTGGATCTGAATAAAGCGGAGACTATCCTTTCTCCTTATTATTATTTGCAACAGAATGATATTATTTACGTAACTCCCAATAAGGCAAAAGCTCGAAATTCGGATATCGGAACTAGTACAAGTTTGTGGTTCTCTGCTACTTCGATCCTTGTTTCTATTGCCAGTTTATTGTTTAACATCTTGAAATAAAAAGAAAGAGTTATGAAGGAAGAAAATAAAAACGGGAAAGGACCTGAAATGACTGAGGAGCAAATTGATTTCCGGGCATTGCTTTTTAAATACATCATTCACTGGCCCTGGTTTGTAGGTGCTGTGTTGCTATGTTTTGTTGGTGCATGGTTTTATTTGCACTGGGCTACACCCATTTATAATATTTCCGCTACAGTTCTGATAAAAGACGAGAAGAAGGGTGGAGGTGCAGGACTTTCTTCGGAATTGGAGGATATAGGTTTAAGCGGTCTGATGACATCTTCTAAAAACATTGATAATGAGTTGGAAGTTCTACGTTCGAAAACCTTGGTAAAAGAGGTGGTTAATCAGTTGGGATTGTATATAACCTATAAAGATGAGGATGATTTTCCTGCAAAAGGTTTATATAAGACATCTCCGGTACAAGTAAGTTTGACTCCTCAAGAGGCTGAAAAACTGAAAACTTCGATGGTAGTAGAGATGACCTTACAGCCTGAAGGTAGTATGGATGTGAATGTGACTGTAGGTGAAAAGGGCTATCAGAAGCATTTTGAAAAGCTGCCTGCTATTTTTCCGACTGATGAAGGTACATTGGCTTTCTTTCAAGATGTTGACTCGGTAACTTTGCAGGATGGAACGAAAGTTCCTCGGATGGAGAAGAACGTACGTCATATAACTGCGACTATCAATAAACCGATGAGAGTGGCAAAAGGCTATTGTAACAGTCTGTCTATTGCTCCTACTTCTAAAACGACTTCTGTTGCTGTGATTTCATTGAAGAACTCCAGTTTGCAGCGTGGACAGGATTTTATCAACCAGTTGCTTGAAATGTATAATCGCAATACGAACAATGATAAAAACGAGATTGCCCAGAAAACAGCTGAGTTTATTGATGAACGTATTGGTATTATCTCAAAAGAATTGGGTAGTACGGAAGCTAATCTGGAATCTTTCAAGCGTGATGCAGGCATCACGGATTTGACAAGCGAAGCTCAGATCGCCTTGGCCGGTAATGCTGAGTATGAAAAGAAGAGCGTAGAGAACCGTACTCAAATCAGTTTGGTGAATGACTTGCGTAAGTATTTGCGAGGCAATGAATACGAAGTATTGCCGAGTAATGTAGGTTTGCAGGATGCTGCCTTGATTGGGGCCATTGAGCGTTATAACGAAATGCTTATTGAGCGTAAACGCCTGTTACGTACATCAACAGAGAATAACCCTACGATTGTGAATTTGGATACGAGTATCCGTGCAATGAAAGCCAATGTACAGGCTACTCTTGAAGGAACCTTGCAGGGATTGATGATCACTAAAGAGAGTCTTGACCGTGAAGCGAGTCGCTATTCCCGTCGTATCAGCAATGCTCCGGGGCAAGAACGGGCTTATGTAAGCATCGCCCGCCAGCAAGAGATTAAAGCAGGCTTGTATCTGATGTTGTTACAGAAACGTGAAGAGAATGCGATTGCACTTGCTGCTACTGCCAATAATGCGAAGATCATTGATGAGGCGATAGCTGATGATATTCCGGTATCTCCCAAAGGATCTATGATTTATCTGATTGCATTGGTATTGGGTATTGGAATTCCCGTTGGCATTATCTACCTGATAGAATTGACAAAATTTAAGATCGAAGGTCGTGCTGATGTAGAGAAACTAACGAGTGTGCCGGTTGTAGGTGATGTTCCATTGACAGACGAAAAGAATGATAAGAATGGCTCTATTGCGGTATTTGAAAATAAGAACAATCTGATGAGCGAAACCTTCCGTAATATCCGAACCAATCTTCAGTTTATGCTTGATAATGACCAGAAGGTAATCCTTGTGACCTCAACAGTCAGTGGAGAAGGAAAATCGTTTGTTTCGGCAAACTTGGCTATCAGTCTTTCTCTTTTGGGAAAGAAAGTGGTGATTGTTGGTCTTGATATTCGTAAGCCGGGACTGAATAAGGTATTCCAACTTTCAAATAAGGAGAAAGGTATTACTCAATATCTTTCCAATCCTGAAACAGATTTGATGGAACTGGTACAACTTTCTGATGTGAATCAGAATCTATACATTCTTCCGGGTGGTACTGTTCCTCCTAATCCTACCGAACTGCTGGCTCGTAACGGGCTGGACAAGGCGATAGAAACCTTAAAGAAGCACTTCGACTATGTGATAATGGATACTGCTCCTATCGGTATGGTAACCGATACCTTATTGATAGGTCGTGTAGCTGACTTGTCGGTCTACGTATGTCGTGCCGACTATACTCATAAAGCCGAATATACATTGATCAATGAGTTGTCTATTGAGAAGAAACTTCCTAATCTTTGTACCGTAATCAACGGTGTGGACTTGAAAAAGAGAAAATACGGTTATTACTACGGCTACGGCAAGTATGGTAAGCATTACGGTTATGGCAAACGCTATGGTTACGGCTATGGATATGGCCAAGATGCTAAAAGATAAATATCTGAATATCTATGAATTATAACTTTTCTCAGAAAAAGAGCCCCGCAAGGGGCTTTTCTTTTTGTTATCTGAAATAAAAGTCTCACCTTTGCATTGTTGATCAACGAAACGTGAATAAATAACTTGAATTTGAATCTTTTAAAAAACGTATTATGAGTGTAATTTACAAAGTCGTAACGCGACCATCTGACCCGCGTGTTCCTAATTCTCCTAAGAAATATTATCCGCAACTGATCACCTTAGGTCAGTCTGTCAATCTAAAATATATTGCGCAGAAAATGCAGGGTTATTCTTCCTTGTCCATTGGTGATATCAAGAGTGTGATTCAGAATTTTGTGGAGAAGATGAAGGAGCAACTTCTGGAAGGTAAGTCAGTGAATATCGAAGGCTTGGGTGTATTTATGCTGACTGCCTGTTCGAAAGGTACAGACACAGCGAAAGATGTTACGGCTAAAAGTGTGGACAGTGTACGCATCTTCTTTCAGGCAAATAAAGAACTGCGTATCACGAAGACAGCTACCCGTGCGGATGAAAAACTGGATCTGATCAGTCTGGATGAATATCTGAAGAAGTTGAATGCCTCTGTGACGCCGGATAATCCGGATGATGGTGAAAATGGCGGTGGTGGAAATGAAGGAGGAGGAGACGAGGAAGCCCCGGATCCGACTGTATAATCTGAAAAGCTTAAAAAAGAAAGGAGGAAAAATCTATGAAGAAAACTTGGAGTGTAGTTTTGAAAGTAATCATTGCTGTAGCCGGTGCGATTGCCGGAGTACTGGGAGTACAGGCTGCATCATTGTAAGCAGCATTCAGTAAATAAAGTAATTGGTTAGATAAGACAGGCAGGCGGGAAGAACTTTTCCGCCTGCTTTGTTGTATGCTAAAATATCAAATAGTTGGCGTTACTTTTTCGTGTGCGATAACGAAAACACAAAAAATAACATTTTATTATGTAGAAAAAAGTGAGGGAATGCTTCGTAGTTCACAAATAATGATTAAATTTGCCGCGATTTGTAATGTTGAGTTTGCAAAATGACGAATAATACTATAAAGCATCTGGGTATTGTGGAAAACATACAGGGTTCTCATCTGTCGGTGAGGATCGTTCAGACGTCGGCTTGTGCGGCTTGTAGCGCAAAAGGTCACTGTTCTTCGGCGGATAGTAAAGACAAAATCATAGATATAACAGATGCTGCGGCTGATTCCTATCAGACAGGAGAGCGGGTGATGGTGATCGGCGAAACGTCGATGGGCATGATGGCTGTAGCATTGGCATTCATAATTCCTTTTGTACTTCTGATTGTTTCTCTATTCGTCTTGATGGCGTTGATAGGGAATGAACTGTATGCGGCTCTTCTTTCTCTGGCCGTTCTTATACCTTATTATTTCATTTTATGGCTCAATAAAACGCGAATGAAACAACATTTTTCATTTACTATAAAACCAATAAATAACTAGAACATTATGAATTTGATTCTGATTGCAGTGATTTCATTGGGAGCTATAGCGCTCGTGCTGGCCGCTATTCTTTATGTAGCTTCCAAGAAATTTGCCGTGTATGAAGACCCGCGGATTGCCCAGGTGGGGGAAGTGTTGCCCCAGGCAAACTGTGGTGGATGTGGCTATCCTGGTTGTAGCGGATTTGCCGATGCTTGCGTCAAAGCCGGTTCGCTGGATGGTAAATTCTGCCCTGTAGGCGGTCAGCCTGTCATGGCACAAATTGCTGATATTCTCGGACTGGCAGCTACTGAAGCTGAGCCGATGGTAGCAGTGGTGAGATGTAACGGAAGCTGTGCCAACCGTCCGCGTATCAATCAATACGACGGTGCCAAGAGTTGTGCTATTGCCGCTTCATTGTATGGTGGAGAAACAGGCTGTAGCTACGGATGCCTCGGATGTGGCGACTGTGTGGCTGCCTGCCAGTTCGACGCCATCCACATGAATCCTGAAACGGGACTTCCGGAAGTGGACGAAGCAAAATGTACAGCTTGTGGCGCTTGTGTGAAGGCTTGCCCGAAGGCGATTATTGAGATTCGCCCGCAAGGTAAGAAGTCACGCCGTGTATACATCTCTTGTGTGAACAAGGACAAGGGAGCTGTAGCACGCAAGGCTTGTACGGTGAGCTGCATCGGCTGCGGTAAGTGTGTCAAGACTTGTCCGTTCGAAGCTATCACGCTGGAGAACAACCTGGCTTATATCGATCCGAACAAGTGTAAATCATGCCGCAAGTGCGTAGAAGTTTGTCCGCAGAACACGATTATCGAGCTGAACTTCCCTCCGCGCAAACCGAAGGCAGAAGAAGCATCCAAGCCGAAAACAGAGGAAACTTCAAAGCCGGTTGCTGCAGAAACTCCGAAAACTGTTGCGACAGAAACTCCTAAAGTTACAGAATAATAACAGAATAAAATACAGAATTGTATGTTAAAGACATTTTCAATTGGTGGAGTTCATCCACACGAAAATAAATTGTCGGCACATCAACCTATCATCACGGCAGAAGTTCCTGCGAAGGCAGTTATTCTGTTGGGCCAGCACATTGGCGCACCTGCCAAACCGGTAGTGGCAAAGGGTGATATGGTGAAGGTAGGCACGAAGATTGCCGAACCTGCCGGCTTCGTTTCGGCAGCGATTCATTCTTCAGTCAGTGGAAAAGTGGCGAAGATCGATACAGTGGTCGATGCGAGCGGTTATGCAAAACCTGCTATTTTTATTGATGTAGAAGGGGATGAATGGGAAGAAACCATTGACCGTAGCAAGACATTGGTAAAAGAATGTGAATACTCGGCTGAAGAAATCGTGAAAAAGATTGCTGATGCTGGTATCGTAGGTTTGGGTGGGGCTTGTTTCCCTACACAGGTGAAACTCTGTCCGCCGCCTTCATTCAAAGCAGAATGTGTGATAATCAATGCGGTAGAGTGTGAACCATACTTGACTGCCGACCATCAGCTGATGCTGGAACATGCGGAGGAAGTCATGGTAGGTGTTTCTATTCTGATGAAAGCCGTGAAGGTAAATAAAGCATTTATTGGAATCGAAAATAACAAGCCGGATGCTATTGAACTGATGACGAAAGTTGCTTCCAGTTATGCAGGCATCGAAGTCGTTCCTTTGAAGGTGAAATATCCTCAGGGCGGTGAAAAGCAGTTGATTGATGCGATAACCAAACGTCAGGTGGCGAGTGGTGCGCTGCCTATCTCTACAGGAGCTGTTGTGCAGAATGTGGGTACGGCATTCGCTGTCTACGAAGCTGTTCAGAAGAATAAACCATTGTTTGAACGGGTGATTACCGTGACTGGTAAATCTGTGGCTAAACCTTCCAACTTCCTGGCTCGTATCGGTACACCGATGAAGCAGTTGATTGATGCTTGCGGCGGTCTGCCGGAGGATACGGGAAAAGTGATCGGCGGCGGTCCGATGATGGGGAAGGCTTTGGTGAATATCGAAGTTCCTACGGCCAAAGGCAGTTCGGGTATCCTGATCATGAATCAGAAGGAAGCTAAACGTGGTGAAGCACAAACCTGTATCCGTTGCGCGAAGTGCGTGAGCGCTTGTCCGATGGGACTGGAGCCGTACTTGCTCGGAGCTTTGTCCGAAAACGGAGACTTTGAAACAATGGAAAAAGAAAGAATCATGGATTGTATCGAGTGCGGTTCCTGTCAGTTCACTTGTCCTGCCAACCGTCCGTTGCTTGATTACTGCCGCCTGGGTAAAGGCAAGGTAGGAGCTATGATTCGTGCACGTCAAGCTAAAAAATAACGAAGTATGGAAAATAAATTAATCGTATCACTATCCCCCCACGTTCATGGCGGAGACAGCGTACAGAAGAATATGTATGGCGTGCTGATCGCACTGATTCCGGCTTTTCTGGTGTCTCTTTATTTCTTCGGGCTGGGGGCTCTGATTGTCACGGCTACTTCAGTAGCAGCCTGTTTATTCTTCGAATGGGCGATCGTTAAATTTTTAATGAAGAAACCTGCTACAACTATCTGCGACGGCTCTGCTGTTATTACAGGTGTGTTGCTGGCATTCAACTTACCTTCCAACTTACCTGTCTGGATTATCATTCTGGGCGCACTGTTCGCAATCGGTGTAGGCAAGATGTCTTTCGGTGGTCTGGGCTGCAATCCTTTCAACCCGGCATTGGCGGGACGTGTATTCCTGCTGCTTTCTTTCCCGGTGCAGATGACAACATGGCCGGTAGTGGGGCAGCTGACTTCTTATATGGACGCTACCACCGGTGCTACTCCGCTGGCATTGATGAAACAGGCTATTCATGGCGATACAAGCGCTTTGAGCCAGATACCCGATGCGCTGAATCTGTTTATCGGACAGAACGGCGGATGTATCGGTGAAGTAAGTGCGCTGGCACTGCTGCTCGGACTGGCTTATATGCTTTGGAAAAAGATTATCACCTGGCATATCCCGGTTTCTATTATTGTGACTGTGTTTGTATTTGCAGGCATTATGCATCTGGTAGATCCTGAAAAGTATGTTTCTCCGGTATTGCAGTTACTCTCCGGAGGTCTGATGCTGGGAGCCGTATTTATGGCAACCGACTATGTGACTTCTCCGATGAGTAAGAAAGGTATGCTGATTTACGGAGTTTGTATCGGTCTGCTGACGGTCGTTATCCGTCTGTTCGGTGCATATCCCGAAGGTATGTCATTTGCCATCCTGATAATGAATGCGTTTACTCCGCTGATTAACACCTATTGTAAACCTAAACGCTTTGGGGAGGTAGCGAAGAAGAAATGAAAAAGTTACAATCATCTTTAAAGAATATGTTGCTGGTGCTTACAGGAGTCACTGCTGTCTCTGTAGCGTTGCTGGCATATGTAAATGAATTGACGAAAGGACCGATTGCCGAAGCGAATGCGAAAACGCTGAACGAGGCTTTGAAAAAGGTGCTTCCTGAATTTACCAATAATCCGGTAGCTGAAAGCGATACGGTGTTCAGCGAGAAGGACGGAAAGAAAATCGTAGATTTCATTATCTATCCGGCTAAGAACGGTGAACAATGGGTCGGTTCTGCTGTAGAGGCTACGTCAATGGGATTTGGTGGTGAACTGAAAGTGCTGGTAGGCTTTGATGCCGAAGGCAAGATCTATAACTACTCTTTATTGGCACATGCCGAAACTCCGGGACTGGGTTCCAAAGCAGATAAGTGGTTTGGTGCTTATGATCCGGCTAAAGGCGAGCAGGCTGTATCTCACGAGCAAAGTGCGAAGTCTATTCTGGGTATGAATCCGGGAGACGCTCCGTTGGCCGTGACAAAAGATATGAATGGACAGGTAGATGCTATCACTGCTTCCACTATTACCTCACGTGCTTTCCTGAACGCGGTGAATGCTGCTTATCAGGCATATAAAGGCGGTACTGCCGATACAACCAGCGGTGCTTCCCGGAAAAATGAACCGGCTACCGCTCCGGCAAGTGAAGCTGCTGCTGATGACACTAACAACTAAGAAAGGAGGAGACAGATATGAATAACTTTAAAGTAATGATGAACGGGATTATCAAAGAAAATCCTACTTTCGTGCTCCTGCTGGGTATGTGTCCTACGTTGGGTACTACTTCATCTGCTATCAATGGTATGGGTATGGGGCTGGCTACGATGTTCGTACTGATTTGTTCGAATGTGGTCATTTCATCTATCAAAAATTTGATTCCGGATATGGTACGTATCCCGTCGTTTATCGTCGTGATTGCATCTTTCGTGACACTGCTTCAGATGGTGATGCAGGCTTATGTTCCTGACCTGTATGCTACACTGGGACTTTTCATTCCGCTGATCGTGGTAAACTGTATCGTATTGGGACGTGCGGAAGCTTTTGCCGCTAAAAACAACCCGTTAGCTTCTATGTTTGACGGTATCGGTATGGGACTTGGTTTTACCATTGCCCTGACTCTGCTGGGTGCTGTTCGTGAATTCCTCGGAACAGGTAAGATTTTCGACCTGACTATTCTGCCGGAAGAATACGGAATGCTGATCTTTGTTTTGGCTCCGGGTGCTTTTATCGCTTTGGGTTACCTGATTGCAATCATTAATAGCCTGAAGAAAGCCTAACTCAATTAAATAAGAAAAGAATATGGAATATATATTGATCTTTATTTCGGCAATCTTTGTAAACAACATTGTGTTGTCGCAGTTCCTGGGAATCTGTCCGTTCCTGGGTGTTTCCAAGAAGGTGGAAACAGCGATGGGTATGAGCGCAGCCGTTGCTTTCGTACTGACTATCGCTACCATCGTTACATTCCTGATTCAGAAGTTTGTGTTGGATGCTTTCGGATTGGGATACTTGCAGACAATCACTTTTATCCTGGTCATTGCCGGACTGGTGCAGATGGTGGAAATCATTCTGAAGAAAGTTTCTCCTTCTTTGTATCAGGCACTGGGCGTGTTCCTGCCGCTGATTACAACCAACTGTTGTATTTTGGGTGTGGCAATCCTGGTCATCCAGAAAGACTTTGACTTGCTGACAGGAGTGGTGTATGCGTTCTCCACTGCTATCGGCTTCGGTCTGGCGCTGGTACTGTTTGCCGGATTACGCGAGCAGATGAGTCTTGTGAAGGTACCGAAAGGGATGCAAGGCACTCCGATTGCTTTGATTACCGCAGGTTTGCTGGCTATGGCATTCATGGGTTTCTCAGGCGTCGTGTAAAAGACTGAGTTGATAATTAAGATAAAGGGCCGGAAACTCTGTCATGTGGTAATACGCAGACAGTTCGTTTCCGGCTTTTTTCTTTATACCGGGTTTATACCAGATTGGATTTCCATCATACCAAATCGCCCGCAGATCATCCCTTAAGCATCTTCCTGCGAAGAAAATTGAAATAGTTTATTGCATTTTCATTTTATTTCCATACATTTGTACCTCAAACAAACTGAAAACCGAAAAACTAACCATATTTTAAAATTATATGAAAGAAAGAATTTTAGTAACGGGAGGAACGGGCTATATTGGGTCTCACACCGTCGTAGAACTGCAAAACAATGGATACGAAGTAATCATTATCGATAATTTATCAAACTCGAGTGCTGACGTTGTTGACAATATAGAGAAGGTATCCGGTATCCGTCCGGCTTTTGAAAAATTGGATTGTCTTGATTTTGCAGGCCTTGATGCCGTATTTGCTAAATATAAAGGAATTAAAGCGATTATTCATTTTGCAGCAAGCAAAGCAGTAGGAGAGTCGGTAGAGAAACCGTTGCTTTATTATCGTAACAACCTGGTTTCTTTAATTAACCTTTTGGAGTTAATGCCTAAACATGGAGTAGAAGGCATCGTGTTCTCTTCTTCCTGTACAGTATATGGTCAGCCGGATGAGTTGCCTGTAACAGAAAAGGCTCCGATTAAGAAAGCGGAATCTCCTTATGGAAATACAAAACAGATTAATGAAGAAATTATCCGTGATACAATAGCTTCCGGTGCTCCGATCAATGCTATTCTGCTGCGTTATTTCAATCCGATTGGCGCGCATCCTACAGCATTGCTGGGCGAACTTCCGAATGGCGTTCCTCAAAACCTGATTCCTTATCTGACTCAGACAGCGATGGGTATCCGTGAAAAACTAAGTGTATTCGGTGACGATTATGATACTCCTGACGGTTCTTGTATCCGTGACTTTATCAACGTTGTTGACTTGGCTAAAGCACACGTGATTGCAATCCGCCGCATTTTGGAGCAGAAACAGAAAGAAAAAGTAGAAGTATTCAATATTGGTACGGGACGTGGTGTTTCTGTATTGGAACTGATCCACGGATTTGAAAAAGCAACCGGCGTTAAATTGAATTATCAGATTGTAGGCCGTCGTGCAGGTGATATTGAAAAGGTATGGGCTAATCCCGATTTTGCTAATCAGGAACTGGGATGGAAAGCGGTAGAAACCTTGGAAGATACTTTACGCTCTGCATGGAACTGGCAGCTGAAACTCCGTGAAAGAGGTATTCAGTAAAAAGATATTTGTTTTAATTAACATAAAAGTTTAAACAAATCGTTCATGCGATTTGTTTATTAGATGCTAATCAGCTTGAACTGTTTGTGAGTATGTGAATATGAGTAAACAGTACTTATGCCTCTCCGGCATAGACAGGTATGATTGCATAGTAGTTTTGTCGTGTTTTATTTTGTGTTTGTGTTATGACGGTACTACGACGGGAGTCGTGGTACCGTTTTTTTGTTGCTCCTACAGCTTGCCTTTATAACTGAATGCGTTACTTCCCCAGTCCGCCTCCGGCAACGTACATCCCGGTTCGAATAAGCCGTATACGGAAGAACCGGAACCACTCATGGAAGCATAGACAGCCCCTTGATTGTATAATTCAGCTTTTATTTCTCCGATCACCGGATGTTGGGGGAATACACTGTTCTCAAAATCATTGATCAATATCTCTTTCCATTCATTGATCGGGCGTTTGATCGCCTCTTTGATGGAGTATTCGGGATGGTGAGGATGAATATTGGCGAAAGCCTCCCGGGTTGATACGAATACATCCGGTTTGATAATCAGAATCTGGTATCCTTTTAAAGATAGTGAAATGGGAGAGAATATATTACCGATACCTTCGGCAAAGGTCGGGGCGTTTCTGATGAAGAAGGCACAGTCGGCTCCCAAAGTCGCGGCATACACTTCCAGCTGATCGTCAGATAGATTCAGTTGAAAGTGTTCGTTGAGCAGTTTCAGCATAAAGGCCGCATCCGATGATCCTCCTCCCAGTCCGGCACCTGAAGGAATATGCTTGTAGAGGTGAATTTCGATGGGAGAGAGGTGAAATTCCTTATCCAACAGCAGATAGGCCTTCACCACTAAATTCTCTTCCGGATTGCCGGATATCTCCATCCCGTACTGATGGAGAGAGAACTTGTTGTCTGCTTGGGGGCAGGTCCGGATTTCCAGCGCATCTTCGAGAGCTACAGGGTAGAATACGGTTTCAAGATTGTGATATCCGTCCGGGCGCTTCTCTGTAATAGAGAGTCCCAGGTTTATTTTGGCGTTGGGGAAAGTGATCATATAAGTTCTGAATTATTATTTTTGAATTTTAAATTATAGGTCGCAAATTTATACTATTGGTGACAAAGTTACTAAAATCTTCATTTTTCCTTATCCTTTCTTCATTATAATATTCTATCTTTGTCATCCCTTTCGGCTTTGGCTATGTCTGAAGGCCGGGGATTATAAATTGTAAATCATAAAATCGTATATAGGCAGATGGCTGAACAAAGAAGAAATTCCCGTAACACAAAATCAACTAAAGTACAACCGGTGAATGATTATGGTCGTATTCAACCTCAGGCGCCGGAGTTGGAAGAGGCGGTGTTGGGTGCTTTAATGATTGAGAAGGATGCTTATTCGTTGGTGAGTGAGATTCTTCGCCCGGAGTCATTTTATGAACATCGTCATCAATTGATTTATGCCGCCATTACTGATCTTGCCGTTAATCAGAAGCCGGTGGATATCCTGACGGTAAAAGAACAGTTAAGCAAAAGAGGTGATCTGGAAGAGGTCGGAGGCCCCTTTTATATAACTCAGTTGAGTAGCAAGGTTGCTTCTTCCGCGCATATCGAATATCATGCCCGTATTATTGCGCAAAAATCGTTGGCGCGCGAATTGATCACATTTACAAGTAATATTCAAAGCAAGGCTTTTGATGAGACGCTGGATGTGGACGACTTGATGCAGGAGGCAGAAGGTAGGCTGTTTGAGATTTCCCAGCAGAATATGAAGAAAGACTATACGCAGATTAATCCGGTGATTGACGAGGCGTATAAACTGATTCAGAAAGCAGCTGCCCGAACGGACGGTTTAAGTGGTCTTGAGAGTGGATTTACGAAACTGGATAAGATGACTTCCGGTTGGCAGAATTCCGACCTTATCGTAATCGCCGCCCGTCCTGCTATGGGTAAGACGGCTTTCGTACTTTCCATGGCCAAGAATATTGCTGTTGATTATCGGAATCCGGTAGCGTTGTTCTCTCTCGAAATGAGTAATGTCCAGTTGGTCAACCGTCTTATCACTAATGTTTGTGAGATTCCGAGTGAGAAGATCAAGAGCGGACAATTGGCAAGCTATGAATGGCAACAGTTGGACTACAAACTGAAAGACCTGCTGGATGCCCCGCTTTATGTGGACGATACTCCGTCTTTGTCTGTGTTTGAACTTCGAACTAAGGCGCGTCGTCTGGTACGTGAACATGGGGTGAGAATCATCATTATTGACTACCTTCAGTTGATGAATGCGAGTGGTATGGCATTTGGCAGCCGCCAGGAAGAGGTTAGTACGATCTCCCGTTCGTTGAAGGGATTGGCGAAAGAGTTGAATATTCCGATTATAGCCTTGTCACAGTTGAATCGTGGTGTGGAAAGCCGTGAAGGTATCGATGGTAAACGTCCTCAGTTGAGCGACCTTCGTGAATCCGGTGCCATCGAGCAGGATGCCGATATGGTGTGCTTTATTCACCGTCCGGAATATTATAAGATTTATCAGGATGATCGCGGTAACGACCTTCGCGGTATGGCGGAAATTGTGATAGCCAAGCATCGTAATGGTGCGGTAGGCGAAGTCTTACTCCGATTTAAAGGTGAGTTTACGCGATTCTCTAATCCGGAGGATGATATGGTGATACCGATGCCGGGTGAACCTACAGGTGCTATGCTGGGGTCTAAACTTAATGCAGGCTCTGTGGCCCCGCCTCCGCCGGAACCCGATTTTGTTCCGCAGGGGAATAATCCGTTCGGTGCAACGGAAGGACCATTGCCTTTCTAAAACGATCGTATAATGGAATAGAAACAACTGCTTGATCGGACGAAAACGACCGTTTGATTGGGGAAGATCGACCGCTCTTTTATAATGAAAGATACGGTTGAACAGATAAAACCGACCGCTTGATTGATTCCAATCGAGCGGTCGGTCTTTTTTTATGTATCAGGGATTGAGAGTATTCTGATACCGGTTAGTGACGGTAATGACGGAAAATATCAGGTTTGAGAGTATATAAAGGAAAATAAATAATTAGTAAAATGAAAAATAAAAATTCGAATTAATTATTTTCCTATATATACTGTAATATCTCCCTCTATTTTTGTCACTACCGTCACTAATCCTGAATTTATTGAAGAATAATACAGTCTGGTACCCTGTTAGTTTAGCTTCTCTTTACATTTTTCTCTCAAATCGTTCTATGTCAACCGAAAAATCTTATTAACTTTGCGAAACTTTTTGAGAAACAATAAAAATTTAATTATATGAATATCTCTTATAACTGGCTGAAAGAGTATGTCAACTTTGATTTGACACCCGATGAAACGGCTGCAGCGCTGACCTCAATCGGCTTGGAAACAGGTGGTGTAGAAGAAGTGCAAACCATTAAGGGTGGTTTGGAAGGGCTCGTGATCGGTGAAGTACTGACTTGCGAAGAACACCCGAATTCCGACCATTTGCATATCACTACCGTCAATCTGGGAGACGGAGAACCTGTGCAGATTGTATGTGGGGCTCCGAATGTAGCTGCCGGACAGAAAGTAGTGGTTGCCACCTTGGGTACCAAACTTTATGACGGTGATGAATGCTTTACTATCAAGAAGTCAAAAATCCGTGGTGTAGAATCTACAGGTATGATTTGTGCAGAAGATGAAATCGGTATCGGTACCGATCATGCAGGAATCATTGTGTTGCCGGCTGAAGCTGTGCCGGGTACTCTCGCCAAAGACTATTATAATATCAAGAGTGACTACGTGCTCGAAGTAGATATTACTCCTAACCGTGCAGACGCTTGTTCACACTATGGTGTAGCCCGTGACTTGTATGCTTACCTGATCCAGAATGGTAAACAGGCTACTTTACAGCGTCCGTCAGTAGACGGGTTTAAAGTAGAAAACCACGATCTGGACATCGAAGTAATAGTGGAAAACAGCGAAGCCTGTCCTCACTATGCCGGTGTTACGGTGAAAGACGTTACGGTGAAGGAAAGTCCCGAATGGCTGCAGAATAAATTGCGCCTGATCGGTGTGCGTCCTATCAATAATGTAGTTGATATTACTAATTATATCGTTCATGCTTTCGGCCAGCCGTTACATTGCTTCGATGCCGGAAAGATCAAAGGCAATGAAGTCATTGTAAAGACATTGGCAGAAGGAACTCCATTCGTCACATTGGATGAAGTGGAACGTAAGCTGAACGAACGCGATCTGATGATCTGCAACAAAGAAGAAGCGATGTGTATTGCCGGTGTGTTCGGCGGACTGGATTCCGGTTCTACGGAAGCTACGACAGATGTGTTCATCGAAAGTGCTTATTTCCATCCTACATGGGTGCGCAAGACTGCCCGCCGTCATGGTCTGAATACGGATGCTTCTTTCCGTTTCGAACGTGGTATCGATCCGAATGGTGTGATTTATTGTCTGAAACTGGCTGCCTTGATGGTGAAAGAACTGGCTGGTGGTACTATCTCATCCGAAATTAAGGATGTATGTGCTGCTGCTCCACAGGACTTCGTGGTAGACTTGTCTTATGAGAAGGTAAATTCGTTGATTGGTAAAGTTATTCCGGTGGAAACGATCAAGAGTATTGTTACCAGTCTGGAAATGAAAATCACGAATGAGACAGCTGAAGGACTGACATTGGCTGTTCCCCCTTATCGGGTGGATGTACAGCGTGACTGCGACGTCATCGAGGATATTCTCCGTATCTACGGATACAATAATGTAGAAATCCCGACTACACTGAATTCTAGTCTGACTACCAAAGGTGAACATGACAAATCAAATAAATTACAGAATTTGGTTGCAGAACAATTGGTTGGCTGTGGTTTCAACGAAATATTGAACAACTCTCTGACTCGTGCGGCTTATTACGATGGCTTGGAGAACTATCCGTCCAACCATCTGGTGATGCTGTTGAATCCGTTGAGTGCCGATTTGAACTGTATGCGTCAGACATTGCTGTTTGGCGGACTGGAAAGCATTGCTCACAATGCCAACCGTAAGAATGCTGATTTGAAATTCTTCGAATTCGGTAACTGCTATTACTTCGATGCGGACAAGAAGAATCCTGAAAAAGTACTGGCTACCTATTCGGAAGATTATCACCTCGGGTTGTGGGTAACCGGAAAGAAAGTTGCTAATTCATGGGCACATCCGGATGAGAACAGCTCGGTATACGAATTGAAAGCTTATGTAGAAAATATACTGAAACGTCTGGGACTGGATTTGCACAATCTGGTAGTTGGCAATCTGACTGACGATATTTTCGCTGCTGCACTTTCTGTTCATACTAAAGGCGGCAAACGTCTTGCTTCTTTTGGTGTTGTGACAAAGAAACTGCTGAAAGCGTTTGATATCGACAATGAAGTATATTATGCCGACCTGAACTGGAAAGAACTGATGAAGGCTATCCGTTCTGTGAAGATCAGCTACAAGGAAATTTCCAAATTCCCGGCTGTGAAACGTGACTTGGCATTGTTGCTTGACAAGAATATACAGTTTGCCGAAATTGAAAAGATCGCCTATGAGACAGAGAAGAAACTGCTGAAAGAAGTAGAACTCTTCGATGTATATGAAGGCAAGAACCTTGAAGCAGGCAAGAAATCGTATGCAGTCAGCTTCCTCCTTCAGGATGAAACTCAGACGCTGAACGATAAGATGATCGATAAGATCATGTCTAAGTTGGTGAAGAATCTGGAAGACAAACTGGGTGCGAAATTGAGATAACTTTAAAATTCACAATTCAAAATTAATACAAACCAATGGGAAGAGCATTTGAATATAGAAAAGCCGCTAAGCTGAAAAGATGGGGGCACATGGCTAAAACATTTACAAGACTGGGTAAGCAGATCGCTATTGCCGTGAAGGCTGGTGGTCCGGAACCGGAAAATAACCCTACATTGCGTTCGGTCATCGCTACTTGTAAGCGTGAGAATATGCCGAAGGACAATATCGAACGTGCAATTAAGAACGCAATGGGTAAAGACCAGAGCGACTACAAGAGCATGACTTACGAAGGATACGGTCCTCACGGGATTGCTGTCTTTGTGGATACATTGACTGATAATACCACTCGTACGGTAGCCGATGTACGCTCTGTATTCAATAAATTCGGTGGCAATCTTGGAACAATGGGATCATTGGCTTTCCTTTTCGACCATAAATGCATGTTTACTTTCAAGATAAAGGATGGCATGGATATGGAAGAACTGATTCTCGATCTGATCGATTACGACGTAGAAGATGAGTACGAACAGGATGACGAAGAAGGAACAATCACTATCTACGGTGATCCTAAGAGCTATGCCGCTATTCAGAAACATCTTGAAGAATGTGGTTTCGAGGATGTCGGCGGTGACTTTACTTATATCCCAAACGATCTGAAAGAGGTAACTCCGGAACAACGCGAAACTTTGGACAAGATGATCGAACGTCTTGAAGAATTTGATGACGTGCAGACTGTTTATACAAACATGAAGCCGGAAGAAGGCGAAGAATAAGCGGATTATGGAATATGTTTATAGGCCCCAAGGTACTTGCAGCACAAACATCGAACTGAATGTAGAAGATGGAGTTGTGAAGGAAGTTGCCTTTTGGGGAGGATGTAACGGAAATCTTCAGGGGCTTTCACGTCTGGTAAAAGGTATGAAAGTGGAAGATGTGATCAAAAAGCTTGAAGGAGTACGTTGCAGTGGCAGACCGACGTCTTGCCCCGATCAGTTGTGTCATGCACTGCATGAAATGGGGTATTAACGGAAGTTTTCCTTTATAAGATATACACTGGCCTCCGGCAATTCATTTTGTCGGAGGCTTTTTTTGTTTGCCGTGCCTTTCCCTATTTGTCGGTATTTTGAACCAAAATCAATCCTCGGTCGTTATTTATAAGTATATTTGTGCTGAATAAACTATTATGCAATGATGAAGAATATTTTTCAAGATTTAAAACGGAAAGATCATAAACGCTATTTAGGCGGACTGGATGTTTTTAAATATATTGGTCCCGGACTTTTGGTAACTGTCGGATTTATTGATCCGGGAAACTGGGCATCTAATTTTGCTGCGGGTTCCGAATTCGGGTACTCACTCCTTTGGGTGGTTACATTATCCACCATCATGCTGATTGTCCTCCAACATAATGTGGCTCACTTAGGCATTGTCACAGGGCTTTGCCTTTCGGAAGCTGCTACTAAATATACTCCTAAATGGGTGTCCCGTCCTATTCTGGGTACAGCAGTATTGGCTTCTATCTCTACTTCGCTGGCTGAGATTCTGGGAGGGGCCATCGCATTGGAGATGTTATTTGATATGCCTATAATGTGGGGGGCGGTGCTGACCACTCTTTTTGTTTCCATCATGCTTTTTACCAATTCCTATAAAAAAATAGAGCGTTCTATCATTGCTTTTGTTTCAGTGATTGGTCTCTCGTTCATTTATGAGTTGTTTTTGGTAGAAATAGACTGGCCGGCTGCAACGATGGGTTGGGTGACACCTTCTTTTCCAAAGGGAAGTATGCTGATTATAATGAGTGTGCTGGGAGCGGTTGTGATGCCCCATAATCTGTTCCTGCATTCGGAGGTAATCCAGAGTCATGAGTATAATAAGAAAGATGACGCGTCCATCAAGAAAGTTTTGAAATATGAGTTGTTCGATACTCTTTTCTCTATGATTGTCGGCTGGGCAATTAATAGTGCTATGATTCTGCTGGCTGCTGCCACCTTCTTTAAAAGTGGTATCCAGGTGGAAGAATTGCAACAGGCTAAATCATTGCTCGAACCTTTGCTGGGCAGTAATGCTGCAATCGTATTTGCATTGGCTCTGTTGATGGCAGGTATTTCGTCTACCATAACAAGTGGAATGGCAGCAGGTTCTATCTTTGCCGGTATCTTCGGAGAATCCTATCACATCAAAGACAGCCACTCGCAGGTGGGGGTAATCCTGTCGCTGGGAATTGCGCTGTTACTGATTTTCTTTATTGGCGATCCTTTCAAGGGATTATTGATCTCGCAGATGATATTGAGTATCCAGTTGCCTTTTACGGTATTCCTGCAGGTAGGGCTGACTTCATCCCGAAAAGTAATGGGAAATTATGTCAATAGTCGTTGGAGCACTTTTGTGTTGTATGCTATTGCTGTTATTGTTTCGGTATTGAATATCATGCTGTTATTTTCATAAAACGAACATGAATCTATAAAATATAAGATGATGAAGATTATTACTTATAATGTGAATGGGCTTCGTGCTGCTGTTTCTAAAGGTTTGCCGGAATGGCTGGTACAGGAGAATCCGGATGTTCTTTGTCTGCAAGAGACAAAACTGCAACCGGACCAATATCCGGCAGAAGTGTTTGAAGCTTTGGGCTATAAGTCTTATCTCTATTCTGCGCAGAAGAAGGGATATAGCGGTGTGGCAATCCTCACAAAGCAGGAGCCCGACCATGTGGAATATGGTATGGGAATAGAAGCGTATGATAATGAAGGGCGCTTCATCCGTGCAGATTTTGGTGACTTGTCTGTAGTCAGTGTTTACCACCCTTCGGGAACGAGTGGAGACGAACGGCAGGCATTTAAAATGGTGTGGCTGGAAGACTTTCAGAAATATGTGACAGAACTGCGCAAGACTCGTCCCAACCTCATCCTCTGCGGTGACTATAATATTTGTCATGAGCCGATTGATATCCATGATCCTGTCCGTAACGCAACAAACAGTGGCTTTTTACCGGAAGAACGGGAATGGATGACCCGCTTCCTATCAGCAGGATTTATTGATTCTTTCCGTCTGCTTTATCCGGAAAAGCAGGAATATACCTGGTGGAGCTATCGTTTTAATTCGCGCGCCAAGAATAAAGGCTGGCGGATTGATTATTGCATGACCAGTGAGCCGGTACGTCCGTTGCTGAAAAGCGCAAGCATACTGAATGGGGCTGTTCATTCAGATCATTGTCCGATGGCTTTGGAAATAGAACGCTGATTTTCCTTAAAGACGGGACGGTAACGCAATTTTATTGGAAATATTACAGGATAGTAATACTCAATTTACGGGTGTCTCCTCCATCGCGAAACTCGCAGAGGTAGACACCTTGCCATGTTCCGAGGTTCAGACGGTGATTTTTAATGGGGATCGTGACGGAACTACCCACCAGAGAAGCCTTGATGTGAGCGCTCATGTCGTCCGGCCCTTCAAGCGTATGAATGAAGTAGGGAGCACCGTCGGGAACCAGTTTATTGAAGAAAGTCTGGAAATCGTGGCGAACATCTGGATCTGCGTTCTCATTGATAGTCAGTCCCGCCGAAGTATGTTTGATAAAGACCACCAGCAGACCACTTTCGGGAAGTGCCGGCAGTTGGGAAACGATGTCACGCGTGATCAGATGAAATCCGCGTGAGTAATGCGGTAGTTGAATATCAAATGTTGTAGCCATAACTTTCTTTGGTTAATAAAACGGCTGCAAAGATACTTTTTTATACTTTTGCATGAAAATAAAAACAGAAAATAGCATGGAAGATAGAATACAAAAAGCTGTAGAGCTTTTTAAGAGTGGATATAACTGCTCGCAGTCTGTAGTAGCTGCATTTGCCGATATGTATGGTTTCACTCAAGAACAGGCGGTACGCATGTCTGCCTCTTTTGGCGGAGGTATCGGGCGGATGCGCGAGACTTGTGGAGCTGCTTGCGGCCTCTTCCTGGTAGCCGGGCTGGAAACCGGGGCTACCGAGGCGACAGATCGTGAGGGAAAAGCTGCCAATTATGCAGTAGTGCAGGAACTGGCTGCCGAATTTAAAAAACGTAACGGGTCGCTGATTTGTGGAGAATTGTTGGGATTGAAGAAAAAAGATCCGATTTCTACTATTCCCGAAGAACGTAATACTCAATATTATAGCAAACGCCCGTGTGCTAAAATGGTAGAAGAAGCGGCAAGAATTTGGGTAGAATACCTCGAAAAACACCCTAAATAAGGGGGAAAATGCTTTTTTATTACAAAATCAGCAAAAAAATACTCAACAAAGTGTTATATAACATAAAAATAACTATCTTTGTCCCCGAAATAAAATCTGAAAGCTTTCGGGCCGGATGATTTTTAAAGCATGTCTAACTATAATTTCAAAAGCAAATGTTGAAAGAAAAAGCAGGTGTAATTGCAGGTAATATCTGGAATGCACTGAATGAAACAGAAGGAATGACTGCCAAGCAACTGAAAAAAGCAACTAAATTGGTTGACAAAGATTTGTTCCTCGGCCTTGGCTGGTTATTGAGAGAAGATAAAGTTTCTGCTGAAGAAGTAGAAGGTGAACTCTTCATCAAATTGATCTAAGCGAGTAACTCACTTAAGCAATAAAAAAATGCGTTGGTACATTGTTATAATGTTATCAACGCATTTTTTTATATTCCGTCATTTACGTATCTTTGCACACCAAAAAGATAAAAATAATAAGAATTCAGAATGAAGAATATACGCAACTTCTGCATTATTGCCCACATTGACCATGGTAAATCGACCTTGGCAGACCGCTTGTTGGAGTTTACCAACACTATTCAGGTGACTAACGGGCAGATGCTTGATGATATGGATTTGGAGAAGGAAAGAGGTATTACCATCAAGAGCCATGCTATCCAGATGGAATACAACTATAAGGGTGAAAAATATATCCTTAACCTGATTGACACTCCGGGACACGTGGACTTTTCGTATGAGGTATCCCGTTCCATTGCCGCTTGCGAAGGTGCGCTGCTTATTGTAGACGCATCGCAGGGAGTACAGGCACAGACTATCTCCAATCTGTATATGGCTATCGAGCATGATCTCGAAATTATCCCTATTATCAATAAATGCGATATGGCAAGTGCCATGCCCGAGGAAGTAGAGGATGAAATCGTAGAATTGCTGGGCTGCAAACGTGATGAGATTATCCGTGCATCCGGCAAGACAGGAATGGGGGTAGAAAAAATCCTTTCTGCTGTGATCGAACGTATCCCGCATCCCGAAGGTGATGAGGAAGCTCCGTTGCAGGCATTGATTTTCGACTCTGTATTTAATTCTTTCCGTGGTATCATCGCTTATTTCAAGATTGAAAACGGAGTGATCCGCAAAGGTGATAAAGTAAAGTTCTTCAATACCGGAAAAGAGTATGATGCAGATGAAGTAGGCGTACTGAAAATGGAGCTGGTTCCACGTAACGAACTTCGTACGGGAGATGTAGGTTACATTATATCGGGTATCAAGACTTCGAAAGAGGTGAAAGTGGGAGATACCATTACCCATGTAGCCCGTCCGTGTGATAAAGCTATCGCAGGTTTTGAGGAAGTAAAGCCGATGGTATTTGCCGGAGTCTATCCGATTGAGGCGGAAGATTTTGAAGATCTGCGTGCTTCTTTGGAGAAATTGCAGTTGAATGATGCTTCCCTGACTTTCCAGCCGGAATCTTCACTGGCGCTGGGCTTCGGTTTCCGTTGCGGATTCCTCGGATTGCTTCATATGGAAATTGTGCAGGAACGTCTCGACCGTGAATTTGATATGAATGTGATTACTACCGTGCCTAACGTATCTTATAATATATATGATAAGCAAGGCAATATGAGAGAAGTGCATAATCCCGGTGGTATGCCTGATCCGACTTTGATCGATCATATTGAAGAACCTTATATCAAAGCGTCCATTATCACGACTACCGATTATATTGGTCCGATCATGACCCTCTGTCTGGGTAAACGTGGGGAACTCCTCAAACAAGAGTATATTTCAGGCAATCGTGTGGAAATATATTATAACATGCCTTTGGGAGAAATTGTGATTGACTTCTATGACCGTTTGAAGAGTATTTCAAAAGGATATGCGTCGTTCGACTATCATCCCAATGGTTTCCGTCCTTCCAAGTTGGTAAAATTGGATATCATGTTGAATGGTGAACCGGTTGATGCGCTTTCTACGCTGATTCACTTTGATAACGCATACGATATGGGACGCCGGATGTGTGAGAAACTGAAAGAATTAATTCCTCGCCAGCAGTTTGAAATCGCTATTCAGGCAGCTATCGGGGCTAAGATTATAGCTCGTGAAACCATTAAGGCAGTTCGTAAGGATGTAACTGCAAAATGTTATGGCGGTGACGTAAGCCGTAAACGTAAACTGCTTGAAAAGCAGAAAAAAGGTAAAAAACGAATGAAACAAATCGGTAACGTGGAAGTGCCGCAGAAAGCCTTCCTCGCTGTACTGAAGCTGGATTAAAAGACGAACCGCAAGCGATTTTTCAGAGAGATATTCTGAACAAATCGGCTTGCGGTTAGTTTTTTAATACACCAGGTGATTGCCTTCTGTCTGCAGAGCTTTCCTTGGCAATCGTCTTTTTTGAAACAAACAACTATAAATATGAGAAAAGTTCTGTCTTTTTCGGGCTTCCTGATGTTGGGGCTCGTCATTTCACAATTCCTTCCGATGATAGCGGGAGAAGGATATGGAGCCGTTAAGGTCCTGTCGAATATACTACTTTATGTATGTCTTAGTTTTATAATGATTAATGTGGGGCGGGAATTTGTGCTCGACAAAGTCCGCTGGAAAAGTTATGCCGAGGATTACTTTATAGCGATGGCTACAGCCGCCTTACCTTGGTTTATGATTGCTATCTATTACGTATTCGTACTTCTTCCGCCTGATTACTGGAACAGTTGGGAGGCTTGGAAAGAAAACCTGTTGTTAAGCCGTTTTGCTGCGCCTACGTCAGCCGGCATTTTATTTACGATGTTGGCGGCTATCGGTTTGAAGTCGAGCTGGATATATAAGAAGATTCAGGTTTTGGCTATTTTTGACGACTTGGATACGATTATTCTGATGATCCCCCTTCAGATAATGATGATTGGTTTGCGCTGGCAATTGATTATTGTAGTGGTCATTGTATTTATGTTGCTGTCTGTCGGTTGGCGGCAGTTGAATAAATATAATTGGCGGCAGGACTGGAAGGCTATTCTTTTCTACTCCGTTATCATATTTCTGGCTACGCAGATACTTTATCTTGGCAGTAAAGAACTGTACGGAGAGGAAGGAAGCATCCATATCGAAGTACTGTTACCGGCATTTGTATTGGGTATGATCATGAAGCACGAAGAGCATGACACCCCTGTGGAACGGAAAGTCTCTACCGGAATTTCCTTCCTGTTTATGTTCCTGGTAGGAATGAGTATGCCTCATTTTATCGGAGTCAACTTTGCGGAAACTCATGCAGGTACTCATTCGGTGACAGGTTCGCAGGAAATGATGTCATGGGGGATGATTTTGTTCCATGTTGTCATAGTCTCTTTCTTGTCGAATATAGGAAAACTTTGTCCGATGTTCTTCTATCGTGACCGGAAGTTGAGCGAACGACTGGCTCTTTCTATTGGTATGTTCACTCGTGGAGAGGTAGGTGCCGGAATTATATTTATTGCATTAGGTTATAATCTCGGAGGTCCGGCATTGGTAATCTCTGTGCTTACATTGGTATTGAACCTTATTTTGACGGGCATATTTGTTCTTTGGGTGAAAAACCTGGCTTTAAGGAGCTATAATGATTGAGAAAATCCGTATATTGCGAATCTAATACTATAAACACTTTTCATTATGACAATTTTGCGTACTATGCGAAATTTCTCGTCAATGAATATTGCGGCGAGTATCCTCTTGTTTGTAGCGGCAATTGCAGCTGCTATTATCGCTAATTCTCCGGTAGCTCCGGTTTATCAGGAGTTCCTCTTGCATGAGCTTCATTTGCAGATTGGTGATTTTAATCTGCTTTCGCATGGTGGAGAGAATCTGCGGATGATTGAGTTCATCAATGATGGACTGATGACTATATTTTTCTTATTGGTAGGGTTGGAGATTAAGCGGGAGTTATTAGTGGGTGAACTTTCTTCTTTCCGCAAAGCAGCGCTTCCCTTTATTGCTGCTTGTGGGGGGATGCTGCTGCCGGTGCTCGTTTTTATGTCAATTTGTCCTCCGGGTAGTGAGGGAGGGCAGGGGCTGGCTATTCCAATGGCGACGGATATTGCTTTCTCGTTAGGAGTCTTGAGTTTGTTGGGAAGTCGCGTTCCGTTGAGTCTGAAGATATTTCTGACGGCTTTTGCAGTGGTTGATGATATTGGAGGTATTCTCGTAATTGCTATTTTCTATAGTTCGCATGTGTCGTATGGATACATTCTGGTAGCTGTCTTACTTTACATTCTACTTTATTTTATAGGTAAGCGTGGTGCGACGAATAAGATTTTCTTTTTAGTGATTGGTGTCGTTATATGGTATTTATTTTTGCAATCGGGTATCCATAGTACTATTTCGGGAGTTATTCTGGCTTTTGTTATTCCGGCGAAGCCTCGTCTGGATGTAGGGAAATACATTGAGCATATTCGTCATACAATCGCAGGTTTCCCAGTGATGGAATCGGGAAGTATTGTGTTAACTAATGAGCAGATTGCCAAACTGAAAGAGGTTGAATCAGCTTCCGACCGTGTTATTAGCCCCCTTCAGTCTTTTGAAGATAATTTGCATGGAGCTGTCAATTATTTGATCCTTCCGTTGTTTGCCTTTGTCAATGCCGGCGTCGTCTTTAGTGGTGGCGGCGAGTTGGTAGGAGATGTAGGTATTGCAGTAGCAGCAGGCTTATTGTTCGGAAAGTTTGCAGGAATTTACTTCTTTACTTGGTTGGCTATAAAGATAAAACTGACTCCGATGCCGCCGGGTATGACTTGGACGAATCTTTCCGGTATCGCTCTTTTGGGAGGGATTGGTTTTACGGTGTCACTTTTTATTGCCAATCTTTCTTTTGGAGCAAACTTTCCTATTCTATTGAATCAGGCTAAGTTCGGAGTGCTGTCAGGAACTATTCTCTCAGGCTTATTGGGGTATATTGTTCTATGGATAGTATTACCTGCCCGAAGGCGGAAATAATAATTCAAAAATAATAGAATTAGGCATATCGGATATTTATCAGATGATATGCCTTTTTTATTGTATATATAATAAGGTGAAAAATATATCTACTAATAATATTAGTTAAACAACTGCATTAATTAGTAGATTAACTAATGTGATTAGTTGTTTGTTCGAATAATAGTATTATATTTGTGCCATTGTAAGAACTAAATAATATATTCAACTATGAAACAGATGAAACGATTGACCACGAAAGAGGAAGAGATTATGTGTATATTCTGGGAACATGGACCTATGTTTGTTCGTGAGCTTCTATCATTCTATGATGAGCCGAAACCGCATTACAATACTGTTTCTACCCTTGTACGGGGGCTGGAAGAGAAGGGCTTTGTAGGATATAAAGCCTATGGAAATACCTACCAGTATTATGCGCTTATTTCAGAAAAGGAGTATAAAAGTTCGGCACTCAAAGAAGTTGTTTCCCAATATTATAATAACTCCTATATCAATGTAGTGTCTTCTTTTATTGAAGAAGAAGGCATGTCGGTTGATGAACTTAAAGCATTGATAGAGTATATAGAGCAAGGCAAAAAGAAGAATTAATCTCTCTGTAGTCTGTCAGACAGATACGGATTTTATTCTATAGACAAATAACTTTTAATCTGAAAACACAATGGGAGCCTTTTTATTCTATCTGCTGAAATCCGGATGTTGCTTGGTGATCTTTTATATTTTCTTTAAGCTGATGATGAGTCGGAGTACTTTTTTCCGTTTCAATCGTATTACTTTGTTAGTCGGATTGTCAGGATGTACTTTGCTTCCACTTATAGAGCTGACAACTACTGAAGAGACATTTTTGCATACCCCTCTGTATGCCATTCACGAGATTTTGCAAAGTACGGAGCAGGTCATGTCAAATCCGGAAGAGCCGGGAAACGAGATTCTCCTGTCTGAAAAGAATACGGAAATCTCATCTTTGAATTGGATTCCTGTAACTTTGGGGACTATATATGGAGCAGGAGCTTTGTTGACATTTGTCTGGTTGTCTGTGTCTACCTGCCGTTTGGCTCAGTTAATTCGCATGTCAGAGAAAAAACGGTATGGAAACTATATATTGGTGATTCCCCGGCAGCCGATTGCTTCGTTTAGTTGGGGCAGATACATTGTTGTTTCAGCATCTGATTATTCCCGGCAGTCCGAAGAAGTACTCCTCCATGAAATGATGCATTTACGAAATCATCACACATTGGATTTATTGTTTATGCAGATTTTCCTGCTTGTTCATTGGTTTAATCCTGTTATATGGCTACTCAAACGGGAGTTGCAGGAAATACATGAATTTGAAGCCGATAATGGCGTAATTAATACAGGCGTCGATGCAACTAAATATCAATTATTACTGGTGAAAAAAGCTGTTGGCACAAGGCTCTACTCTATGGCTAATGGCTTTAATCACTCTAAACTTAAAAAACGTATCACTATGATGTTAAAAGAAAGAACCAATCGTTGGGCACGATTGAAGCTATTGCTTGCCGTGCCTGTAATGGCTGGCGCACTTTATGTGTTCGCACAGCCGGAAGTGAAAGAAATACCGCAGCAGATTCAGACTGAAATTCAGCAGGATAAAGCGGATGATTATGTGTCTTTGATGATTTTCTTCAGAAAGGAAGAAGAGAAGTATAGTAAACTGGTCAATGGATCGAATCCACCTTCCCGGGTAAAGGAGAAGCAGGCTCACCAGCTTTTGGTTAATGCCGATAATAAGGTGTTGTTCGATGGCAAATTTACCTCGATGGATGAGTTGAAGTCTGCTATTATAAAGAACTTGTTGAAGTCATGGGAGGAAAGTAGCAGGCAAGATGCTCAGGTTGTTTTCTTTCAGTATGATCGCGGAACTGAAATTGCTGCAATTACCACTATCCTCAAAGAAGCGAAAGGGGCATTTGAGCAAATACGTGCTGATCTGTCAGTTACATCAACAGATAAGAGTAAAGAGCATCTTGACCGCTTGTTTCCGATTCTTTTAATAGAAGGGGCTCCGAAAAAATATGGATTAAAGGAACTTCCAGTGGAGGAAAGAATCAGTGGCATTGTGGTAACGATTCACACTTCGGAAGGACGGGAAGTAGTTAAGGATTTTACTTTAACAGAGTTGAAACAGAAAGTCACTGCTGCACGTGCGAAGCAAGCTGATCCGGAAAGTTTGGTTGTTGGCCTCAAGATAGAGAAGGGGTGCAAGATAGGATTCGTGACAGATGTCAAGCAAGTACTGCGGGAAGCTAGTGCTCTCAAGATAACATATAACTCAACTGATGGCTGATAAATTTTGATATAGTGTCACTATATAGTTAGTATAGTGACACTATCCAATCTGCATAGTTACACTATCCCGACCGGATAGTGACACCATTTTAAAAGTTTGATAATGGCTATTTGGGACTATCCATCTGATTGTGTAAATAGAAAACTACGGGATTTTTCTCGTAGT